>JAABUX010000102.1_pt1 | contig 144600 bp, 143 predicted proteins | sample 5561851 | NCBI WGS metagenome assembly JAABUX01 (sample SAMN10711883, study PRJNA513361) | rock metagenome | isolation source: Antarctica rocks | place: Antarctica: Victoria Land, Richard Nunatak red sandstone | collected 2016-01-03
AACTACCGAAAAATAAAATAATAGATGTCAAACCACCCAAAACAAAGATCAAGTTCCCTCCAACCTCAAATTTTCAAAAACAAGGGTTGGGGAGGGGGAGGAATAAGCAGTTTTTAGAGGTGCCCTAATGAAAGTATAAAAACGGCTATAAGGCATAACGCTGATATAAAGATTTTTATCGTTGACCCATCTTTCATAGCAAACAACATGGACTTACAAATTGCAATGCGATTTTATCCTTTTCAGCAATCGGGTAGCTTGTCGCAAACTCGAGTCAGCGAACACGTGTATAGTTATCTTGGCGGAAAGATAATCGTTTATACTATGAAATTTGAAGATTATCTAACGCTACAAACTGATCAAACAGTTCAGTTAGAAGAATAAAAATCGCAATCGAAATATGAGTAACTTCTCAGTTCACTTTTTGCATACTCTATAATTCAGACACTTTCTTTTTCTTATATCGCTTAGGACCACCAAGATCATAGTAGTTATCAATAGTTTGTTGACCTTCTACTGCAGTTACGGTAAACGCCGTCCCCTCAAGGTTGTTAGGACGGGTTATAAAAGTGAGGTTCCGTCTTCTATGTCGACGACGTAGGTCTTTGGTTCCATGCCCAGAGATTCGAAATATCCAGAGCTAACCTTGCGGGTGAGAGACTCAACATCTTCTTTCTTCACCAGATTGATCGTGCAGCCACCAAACCCGCCGCCCATCATGCGGGCCCCGATCACTCCAGTTTCATCCCGTACCAGATCGACCAGAATATCGAGCTCCGGGGCACTTACTTCATACAAATGCTGCAGCCCATCGTGTGTTTCATACATGCGCCGACCAAAAGCTGCGAAGTCATTTCTCTCAATATCCAGAACCCCTGCTTCAAGCCTCAGGATCTCTTCAACTACATATTTGCAGCGCTTAAAGACAAGTTCGTTGTGCGGCTTAACGAAATTGATGAGCATTTCCAGGGTTGCGTCCCTCAGGCTTGTTACGCCTGGGTTGTGGCGCGCAATGAGCTTTACACCTTCCTCACATTGTGACCGCCGTTCATTATAAGCCGAGCTGGCCAGGCTATGTTTAACCTGAGTATCAAAGAGTACGATTGAAATGTCTTTTGCCAAAAATGGGATGTATTGATAGTCATTGCTTCGGCAATCAAGCTTGATGAGAGAACCTTTCTTCCCAAACATGCTTGCGAACATATCCATAAGCCCAACCTTCACGCCGACAAATTCGTTTTCGGCGGCTTGAGAAATAAGCGCCATGTCCATACGGGTCAACCCAAGGGAATACAGCTCATTTAAAGCAAAGGCTGTCGCACATTCAAGCGCGGCCGAGGAAGATAAACCACCCCCGAGCGGGATGTCACCGGTGAATGCTAAATTGAAGCCTTTTACCTCAAGACCCCGCATTCCCAGTCGGCTCACCACTCCGAGTATATAATCAGGCCAGAGAAGGGTAGAACGCTCGAGCTGATGGATGTTTCCTTGATGGTTTTGGCCGTAGTCCATAGAATGTAAGTGGATCTCCGAATCGTTCCTCGGGGAGACGATAAGCCAAATGTTTTTATTGATAGCAGCCGGGAGGACAAGGCCCTGATTATAATCTGTATGTTCTCCAATGAGATTTACTCTTCCCGGAGAGCGAACGGAAATTGCCGGCTTACCATAGAGGCGAGTGAAGACCTCGTGAAGTTTGGTATGAAGATTCATATTACTAAGGTATCAAAACCCTGTATCTGAATCCGGTTCAAGGAAACGGCCGAGGGCATCATTTTCCTGCGCTTCGGCAGAGAAACTTGGAGAGATCGTCTTGCGGGTACCCAACTGGTAACTTCTTAGCTTCTCGGCTTGTGAAACAAGACTTCCTTTACCGGTGACGAGCTGCTTACGGCTTTCATCATAAGACGTTACGGCTGCGGCCAGCTGTTTCCCGGCACGCTCAAAGGTTTCAATAAATCCGGCTAGTTTATCGTAAAGTTTCCCTGCCTGCACAGCAATCATCTGGGCACTCTTGTTTACAGCTTCCTGCCGCCACATATCACTGATCATCTTCATAGCCGGGATAAGGTTTGTTGGGCTAATCAAAACGATCTTTTTTCCATAGGCGTACTGCCAAAGTGCCGCATCATGCTGCATGGCAAGAATGTAGGCCGGTTCGACGGGCATGAACATGATCAGGAAATCAGGGGTTCCTTCGATCTCAACATACTTTTTTTCGCATAAAGAGTCAACGTGCGACCTGATCGCTTTTACAAGGTTTCCAGCCAGGGATTGCTGGCTATCTACAGTCTCAGCCGAACAGTAGTCCCAGTAATGATTCAGACTTACTTTTGAATCGATGATCAGTGTGCGGTCCTGCGGAAGCAGAACCCGTATGTCGGGGCGTATTCGAATGCCTGCATCATTTACTTGTTCAGCCTGCCTCAAAAAATTAATCCCTTCTTTAAGGCCTGCATAATCCAAGATACTGTCCAATATTCCCTCACCCCAGTCGCCCTGTTTTTTGAAGCTCCCTTTAAGTGCCTGGCTTAGATCCTGTGCCTGTTTACTGATGTTCTGGTTGGCAGACATCAGTTTGACAATCTCTTCCTTAAGCGAAGCTTTAGCTTGATTTTCTTCGCTGAACTTCGTGTCGATGTCTTGCTTAAAATGCGCGATGGTCTCTTTTAACGGGGTTAGCATCATGTTGAGCTTATCTTCCTGCTGGACATTGAACTGCCGGGCCTTTCGTTCCAGGACACCGTCTGCAAGAGCGCTAAACTCTTTTTGGATGCGTATATCCCAGGCCTCAAGTGATCGCTCTCTGGCTTTGACATTTTCGTCCCTGACTAGCACACCTTCCTGCAAGCGCAATTGCTCAGCTTTCAACTCATGAATTACAGCCTGCAGCTTGGTCACCTGTTTGTGGAAATAATAATTACAGCAAAGCAACGTGGCAAGTACACAAGCCACTGCAACCAAGGCTACGAGAAGAAATAAATTCATTATGTACCGGTTTAAGGGATCTTACCAGGCCTCGCGAATGCACTAAGAAAGCTGGGTGAGCGCCTGGTTGCTAATCTTCCTGAACTTAACAAAAGCTTCGTTATAAAGACGCGAAACGTCTCCGCCAATACCTCCACCTAAATCGCCCGCACTAATTGCCAGTTTAAGGAGCCGCAACTCAACCGCCGACAGGTTTCCAGATTTGATCGCAAGCATATCGGCAATTTCATTGCCGAGAAGGTAACGCATCAACTGCAAGACATTTGCAGCCGACACACCGCCGCTAGTCGTCCCTGAGTCAATTGCCGTGATGTACTTAGTGAGCGATAAGGTCAATTCCTGGCCATGTGCCGAAGGCTTGAAATGTCTTAATCTGATTGCTTCTTCAAGATCCGTAGCTTGTTTGCCGTCAGTAGGTAAGAGTTCTCCGGTTACACCAAGCAAGAACCCGATTACATTCCATAGATGCATAAAGGCCTGCTGTTCAGCATAACTTACCTGAAGCCCTAACTTGCGCAACCCGCGAATCACAATAAGTGAAAACGATAAATTGGTGCCAGCCATGTCTTCCTGATTGATCGGATGACCCCAAGACTCATTCCAATGGCCGCTTTTCAAGGTATAATACCGGCCTGCCGCATGCATAAGCCTAACGGTAAGAATACTTGAGAATCCTTTACCGTTTTTGCTGAAAGCATCAGGTGACATTACGTCCCAAATGAAAGTCGCTGTTTCCAGTAGCCGCTTCCCAGTATCCTGGTTCATGCGCTCAGAAAGGTGCAACACCATTGCTCCGTCTGCCGCCGCATAACAATACGGAAGAGAAAGAAGGCCCATCAAATTTAGGATCTGTGCGGCGTGACGGGCGAAGAAAGCGTTCCCTGCGTTCATAACCTTTCTGTTTGCCCAGGATGGCAGGCGGTTGCTATTTTGAACAATATTGTTGGAGGAGAATTCCTGACCGGCCTGTTCGAGAGCGGCATTGCTTTGGACAGCATCAAGCCAGTTTTTAAAGGCTAGTTTTTTTTCGCCGTCTCCAAAGACCGATTCAATCAGTTCGTCTGCCGGCTGGTCTCCAGTGCGGCGCATGGCGGTCAACAAGGAATCGGAATATGACATTTGCGCCAAAATCTTATAAAGTAGTAAGTATAGCTTCGGCGGCAAGTCTGCCAGATTTCATGGCGCCGTCAATAGAACCGTTCAGAAGGTAATCCCCCGCTAAAAAGCAACTTTCATTCACCTTAAGCGACGACAGATCGACGAGATTCTTCACTGTTCTATCGTTTGGTAACGCATAAGGAATCGTATAGTTTCGAAGAAAAGTCCATTCGTGAGTGTCCTTAAACCAGTGCGAAAGCTCAGTTCTTACACCTGTAGCAAGCTGCTCGTCACTTTGTGAAGCCGCTTTCGTCATCCCATCGCCGACCAACGATACAGAGATGAGGTGTTTTCCTTGCGGTGCAAAGGAAGATGAAACCTCATTCATCACGCAAATGGTATTGACCAGTTTTGTTTCCTGAGCGTTTAATGCAATGATAGGTGTCTTGTAAGGCGCGCGGTCAGCACTAAAATAGAGTGTAATGACCGAATTCCCTGGTATAGCTCCATGGCCGCTTAGCCTTGACCCGGGTATTTCGTCGGTTGCGATAAGCACCCGACGCCCGGTGTATGAACGGCCCAAAGAGGTGCGTATAGTACTCACGGCCTCAGCGCCAGTCTTGTTCTCGATTTCTAGGACTTCTTCATTAAGCACGAGTTCATCTTTCGACAATCCCTGGGCAAGCTGCGCAGGGATCATACCCATACCCCCAGCGGGAACCGAAGTATCGCCCTCACTAAACATCTTGAATATAAACTCAAACATACGGCTCGATGTAATGAGCTTGTCTTCCAGGAAAATGCCTCCGAGGAAAGGCTTGAAGAATTGGCTTATCATAAGCTGGCTAAACCCCAGGCGGGTGAGGTACTCTATGGTGGTCATTTCGGAACTCAAGAACACTTTGTCCACAGCTTTCTTACTCAACCTGAATTTAAGCGCCATCATCCTTAGCTTGTCGGCCAGTGTTCCGGAGGGTGACAATAGGGTGGATAAAAGGGTGTTGGGCGCACGTAATGGGTCAGTGATCTTAGTCATGCCTTTTTGACCAAGGATTATTGCCCCTGGAATAAATGGCTTAAGATCGAGCGCCTTATAATCTAAAAATCGTTTTGTTTCAGGGTAAGCGGTTAGTAACACCTGAAAGCCCCGGTCACAAAGAAAACCTGCAACGGAATCGGTACGAACCCTTCCGCCTATGCCATCTCCAGCCTCTATAAGCTTTACAGTTTTTCCGGCAGCCTTAAGAACCTTTGCCGCGGTAAGACCAGCTAGGCCTGCACCAACAACAACCACATCAACCATCACAAGGACATTTCCAGGGCGTGCGGCTGCTCATCGGGTTTGGCATACGCAAGACGTGCTAACGCGGTGGTTGTAAAATAGCTGTCTAAACCCGCAACCGTAACCGTCCCCGCTTTGACGGGGTCGATAAACCCGTCGCTACTTACAAGTGACAGGTCAGATAACAAAATGTACATGATCTCGCCAATAACCAAAGAGGTCTTGTTGAGCTTGACCGGGGTGACCTCGCGAAGCTCAATGCCCATACTTATCGTTGATTCGGCCACAAAGGGCGCCTTGAATCCGTCGACGTACCGTTCAGTGAATCCGCACTTTTCGAATTCGGAAACTCCTGAAGGGTAACGGGCGCTTGTCTGGTGAGCTGGCAAGTAATAGCTCGACGTCACATTATTTAAGGTGTACTGCCCAGTGGCGATGACGTTGCCCAAGGTATCATGATCAGCAGAAACAGGGCGAAAGATCATTCCGACCAGCGGTGGATTGGCTCCTAAGTGGAAGATCGAATTAAACAAACCAAGGTTCGACTTACCATGCGGATTAATGGAGCCCACCATCTGCAAGCTTTTGTATCCAGACAGGCTGTTGATGAACTGGGCTCGATACGATTGGTCCATTTCGCCAATCTGACTTTTATCTATCGTCATGGCTAAATAACCAGCCTCAAGGCATTATGTTTAATTAGGCGTTGCAAACGCCCGCGGCTAGCGTCTCCATTGCAAGACCTGGCGCGTAGCCCATTTGTTGAGGAGAAAGTAACTATTGATAACTAACAGTCCCAAGAGCACGATGTAGGACACCTTTTCGGGCAAGGTGCCGCTGAAACCTTCTTTGACAGCATTGAGGGTTGCCCACAAGATGAAAATAAAATTGCCTGTGAGGGCGGCGTATTTTAGGAAAGTAACAAGCTTTTGGTTTTGCATGGCAGTTGGAGTTATATCCTTCTAAATTTAATGAAAATGCTAGAGATGTATGGAAGGCGGGGGACGGCATGACTATTGCCTTTAGTGTCTTGAATTCATTTAACCAAACAATTTCACAGCTTTTATGATCTTACGTCTCGACGAAGTCCCAATTCAATTTCCAATTCCAAAACATCCCTCACCGAATGACGCAGCCGCGGTTCAGGAACTCCTCGGCGGTAAGTTCGGCGAGATGTCAACTTTGATGAATTACACTTTTCAGTCTTTTAACTTTAGGGGCCGAAACCGTCTAAGGCCTTTTTATGATGTCATTGCCAGTATCGCAGCTGAAGAGTATAGTCATATCGAGGCCGTTAGTTACGCCATTAATCTGCTGCTAACAGGAGCTTCCAAAAGAGGCCATGATCCGGTACCTGGTCCACTAAAGGATACGGTGAATTATAGACAAAGCAGCCCTTTCCTGTCAAGCGGTCAAACAGCTCTTCCCATGGACTCTATGGGTAGATTTTGGACAGGCGAAAATGTTTTCAGCAGTGGAAACCTCAAATTGGACTTGCTTCACAACTTTTTTCTTGAATGTGGCGCACGGGCAAACAAGATGAGAGTCTATGAAATGGTAACTGATCCATGCGCACGTGAAATGGTTTCCTATCTTTTAGTTCGAGGCGGTTTGCATATTATCGCTTATGCACGGGCGTTGGACAAATTAACCGGAGTTGAAGTCAGTAAATTGATCCCTATTCCTGAGTTAAGCAACGACGCGTTTCCAGAAACCAAGAAGTATTCTGATAAAGGGCTTTATCATAATTTATTCACATTTAGCGAAGCTGATTTTCAGCAGGCCGGATTAGTCTTCAACGGACCGCATCCAGAAGATGGCAAGCCACTAGGTGTTCAAATTGGAGCTATCAGGGGTTTTGCTCCACCGGACTTGGAAGAAGAGCCCCAATTGAATTCACCTGGAGCCGAGGATTTTGATCCCCAGATGTTTCATGATATGGCAAAGAAGATGGGCATTAAATACACCATCAAGTAAAAGCTCGTTTAGTTAACGATTTAATACTTAGAATTTTTACCTGGAAAGAAGCCGGCCCCACAGGGCCGACTTTTTTTGTTAGAAAGCTTTTAAAGGCTCAAGTGGTGATAGCTGGAATCGAACCAGCGACACAAGGATTTTCAGTCCTTTGCTCTACCAACTGAGCTATATCACCTTTTAAAAATGGTTTGCAAAAATAGTACGTTTTAGACCGCAGCCAAAACTATTTTACCATAAACTGAATTACCTCAATTGATATTTCATGTAATTTAGAGAATTAATTTTTTATGATCTCCCAAATCGTCTTTCTCCTGCTCCTGGGAGTCGCAGTATTCTTTTTCGTCGGAAACATGAAAAAGATACAGCGAAGAATTGCCTTAGGTAAGAACAAGGTAATCAACGACCAGCCCGCTGAGCGATGGGCGACCATGGCCCGGGTTGCCCTTGGCCAAACTAAAATGATGGTCAGACCAGTCCCGGGGATACTTCATTTTTTAGTTTACGCCGGTTTCATCCTGATAAACATTGAAGTTCTAGAAATCGTCATTGACGGGCTGTTTAATACGCACCGAGTTTTTGCGCCGGCGCTGGGCAGTTTCTATGGCTTCCTCATTGGTTTTTTTGAGATTCTTGCACTTAGCGTTTGGGGAGCCTGTGTTATCTTTCTTATACGGCGAAACGTTTTAAGACTCAAGCGCTTTAGGGGGATCGAAATGCCCGGCTGGCCGACCGAAGACGCGAATATTATTTTAGCTGCAGAGATTGTTTTAATGACGGCGTTCCTTGTCATGAATGCCGCTGATTACCGTCTTCAACAAGCAGGCGCGACCGGTTTTGAGCATTATGGTGGTTTTGCTGTAAGCAGAGTTTTTGCGGCTTTATTACCCGACAATATTACAATCCTTGAGTACATTGAACGCACATGCTGGTGGCTTCATATTATCGGTATCCTTGCCTTCTTAAACTACTTGCCCTACTCAAAACATTTTCACATTATTCTCGCATTTCCAAACACCTGGTATTCGAACTTGGGTCCCAAGGGCAGGTCTGGCAATATGCCATCCGTCACCCTCGAGGTAAAAGCAATGCTGGATTCGTCTTACATACCCGAAGCCAAGGCCGAACCTGAACCACACGGCGCGGTCATTGTAAGCGCCGCAAGCGCAGTTCCCGAGAAATTTGGTGCTCGAGACGTTACTGACCTTACTTGGAAAAATCTAATGGACAGCTATTCCTGTACCCAATGCGGACGCTGTACTTCTCAATGCCCAGCTAATATAACGGGGAAGCTCTTGTCACCTCGGAAAATCGTCATGGACACACGCAAACGGCTTGACGAGCTGGGAGCAGCCCGGGACAGTGGAGTAACAGCAGCATCGAATGAAAACTACCTGCTTGGAAACTACATTACGCCCGAAGAGATCTGGGCATGCACAAGCTGCAATGCCTGTACCGAAGCTTGCCCTGTAAATATTGATCCCCTGGCAATTATCGTTGAATTACGGCGCTATCTCGTCATGGAAGAAAGCAACGCACCCGCCAGCCTTAACGCCATGTTCAATAATGTGGAAAATAATGGTGCTCCCTGGCAATTTTCTCCAGCCGACCGGTTAAACTGGGCCCAGCAATGAGTGTTCCGTTGAAAGTGCAAACCATGGCATCGATGGCCGAGGCACAAGTTGCTCCCAATATTCTGTTTTGGGTCGGTTGTTCTGGAAGCTTTGACGAGCGTGCCCAGCGCATTACCCGCTCACTGGCGCTCATCCTACAACATGCTGGTATAAGTTTCGCTGTTCTTGGGACCGAAGAAAGCTGTACCGGCGACCCGGCGAAACGGGCAGGGAACGAATTTCTGTTTCAAATGCAGGCGATATCCAATATCACGGTTTTGAATGGATACCACATAAAGAAGATCGTCACTGCATGCCCACACTGTTTCAACACGATTAAGAATGAATACCCGCAGCTGGGCGGCAATTACGAAGTGATCCATCACAGCCAGCTTATCGCCGACCTTATCGCAGATGGCCGGCTAAAACCAGCAGATGGCAAACCGTTCAAAGGAAAGAAGATCACTTATCATGATCCGTGTTATTTGGGTCGGGGTAATGGAATTTATGAGGCTCCGCGAAGCGTCCTCGAAAGTCTTGACTCAGACCTTATAGAAATGAAACGCAGCCGCAGGAACGGCCTTTGCTGTGGTGCCGGAGGCGCACAAATGTTCAAAGAGCCTGAGCCTGGCAAGAAAGATATCAACGTTGAACGTGTCGGTGAAGCACTGGCTCTTAACCCGGATGTAATTGCCGCCGCATGTCCTTTTTGCATGACCATGCTAAGGGACGGGGTAAAACACTTCGACAAAGAGACACAGGTCGAAGTGCTCGATATTGCCGAACTTACTGCTAGATCGAACGGTCTCCTGTAGAAACGTACCTTTGTATGATGGTCTTGATAAATGAACTGAGTGGTGACTCGAAGATCTGGATATACCAATCCAGCAGAGAATTAACTCACGAAGAGAACACGCTTGCCAATCGAATGCTCCAAGAGTTCGTAAGCTCGTGGTCGGCCCACAATATTCCTCTAGCGACTGCGGGAGAAATTCGTTTCAACCGCTTTTTTATTCTGGCCGTCGATGAAAATAAAGCAGGGGCGAGCGGTTGTTCGATTGACTCTTCGGTTCGCTTCATGCGATCAATCGAACAGCAGTTTAAAATTCGGCTCTTTGACAGAATGGCTTTTGCTTACCACAACGGAGAATCTATCGCTGTACTCGACAAGGATGCATTTTCAAGGGAAATAGAAAACGGAAACATCAGAAACGATACCATTGTCTTCAATAATCTTGTTCGTACCCGCGATGAACTCGAGCTTAATTGGCAGCTATCGATGGCCCAAAGCTGGCACACACATTTTTTTGCGAAAAGCTAGTCTTATCAGGTCAAATATTACGTCCAAACGTCCTTTCATACCTGCCTTAAAATGGCCTATTTTCACACCCGCATACGACTGGTTTATGCGCACGGTGCTTCCAGAAAAGAGGACTAAGAAGCTTCTGGTCAAACAAAGCGCCATTAAGCCCAATGAAAAGGTCCTTGACTTTGGTTGTGGCTCCGCAAAATTGACCTTAATGTTAAAGGTCTCGTGTTCAGAAGCTTTAATCACCGGTTTGGATATTGACCCGGCGATACTGAGGCTGGCGCATATAAACAGGCGTGCGGCTGCCCTTGAAGTAAGATTGGTAGAGTACGACGGCGGTGAGTTTCCTTTTGCTACCGCCAGCTTTGACCATGTTCTTTCGTGTTTGGTTTTTCACCACTTGTCTGACCGTGATAAAGTCGTAGCTTTTGCAGAAATATTTCGCGTCCTTAAACCTGGTGGGACATTGCATTTAGCAGACTGGGGCCGCCCCCAAAATGCGCTAATGGCAGGCTGCTACTTTATGGTGAGACTAGTTGACGGCTTTGTGACTACAAAGGCAAATGCAAGAGGCAAGTTAAATTCATTTGTAGTGTCTGCAGGATTCGAAAGAGTAAGTGATCTCAGTTTTTTGAATACCGTGATGGGAACAGTAAGGTACTGTATTGCGCAGAAGTAGATTATATAGATAAGAGATACTGTGCAAGGAATGTAAACAAGCTGCATACCCTAACTAACGGCCGCAGTAAGAAATCATCGCTTTGTGGGGTGATGACAAAATTATTGATGGTTCCAAGGTCCTCGATGCAGTGGCAATACCCCTGACTGAGTTTAGGTGTGTTTAAATATTTAATTTCAACACACGATAAGCGATTGTACCTCAGTTGCCTTGATTCGACTGATCATACGTAAAGCTAATAAAAGCCTAGTAAATCGAAAATCAAACTTTCGATTTACTCGGTAGTTTTGCCTTTGAGTCGCTAAGTATTAGGGACGGGGCGCACAAATGGAAGGGCCACTTTCGCGGCCCATTCATTAGCAAAAACAAACAGACAAAAAACCAACAAACCTTGGAGCATTACCCAATAGAATCCTAATTAGGAACACCCATCCCTTTTTCGCTTTAGACAGCGACGACTTCGAAAGGAACTTTAACTTTTACTTCTTTATGAAGATTCAGATTCGCAGTATAAGACCCTAAGAACTTCACATCTGAATCAAATGTGATCTTTCGACGGTCAACGTCAAAACCAAGTTTCTTAATGGCTTCGGCAATTTGTAAGGCGTTTACGGCACCAAAGATCTTTCCGGTTTCGCCGGCGGCTTTTGCCCCAATTTGGAGCACCTGATCCTTTAGACCTTCGGCAATCGCTTCTGCGTCATTTTTAAGCTTCTCCTGCTTAAAGTTGACTTGCTTTAAGTTCTCTGCCAAAACCTTACGATTCGATTCGCTCGCAATAACCGCGTAACCCTTAGGGATCAAATAATTACGACCAAAACCAGGTTTCACTTTAAGAACCTCATCTTTCTCACCCAGATGAGCAACGTCTTGTTTTAGTATAACATCCATTGGCTGAGTTATTTAAGTGAATCGGTTACATAAGGCAACAGCGCAATATGTCTTGCACGTTTGATAGCCTGAGAAACTTTGCGCTGATATTTTAATGAGGTACCGGTAAGGCGCCTTGGAAGGACTTTTCCTTGATCATTGACAAACTTGAGCAAAAAACCCGCGTCCTTATAGTCAATGTATTTTATGCCGTTCTTTTTGAACCGACAATATTTTTTGCGTGTCTCCTCAACCTTGGGAGGGGTTACATACGATATCTGATCAGCCATGGTGGGATTCTTCCTCGATCTTTACTTCTTTAGCGGTTGTATTTTTAGGCGCAAGCGTACCGTTACGTTTACGGTCATTATAGGTCACCGCATATTTGTCCAGCGAAACGGTTAAGAATCGCATAATCCGCTCATCACGCTTATACTCAATTTCAAGTTTACCGATGATATCCCCAGGGGCGCGAAACTCTGTGAGATGATAGTAACCGGTTGTTTTCTTAGTGATCGGGTAAGCAAGTTTTCTCAAACCCCAATTGTCTTCGTGGACAATTTCGGCAGAGCTGTCTGTTAAAAGCTTCCTAAATTTTGTGATTACTTCCTTGGATGCTTCTTCAGACAGCAACGGGGTAAGAATGATCGTAGTTTCGTACTGATTCATTAACAGTCGTTGTTTTGATTTGTAAAGCCCGCTTATTTCTTGCGGGCTGCAAATATACTATATAGTTGTATTAATTAGTGATATTCAGGACAATCGATTCTAATTTCAGCCCATGGTCACTTCTGCCAAACTTGATTTTAAAGTGATCTTACGGCAATCGGCCTGGCGACTTGCGGGGCTCTTTGCGGTCGCAACTGGAGTTTATTCCGCAAGACGTTATGTGTTTAAAGATTTTGGGATAGATAGCCTGCCTGCAGGGATTTTGGGAACGGCCCTTTTTATTCTGCTGGGTTTGAAGCTTAATGTCGCTTACAACCGGTGGTGGGAAGCAAGGCAGCTCTGGGGTTCCATTACCAACGATTCCCGTTCTTTCGCTAGGGCTTTGATGGTTTTACAAACAGCTATTCGGCCCTGCCAAACTTAGTCCTCGTGTTAATCAAAAGACAGATCGACTTTGCCTATTCGCTAAAATCCGCTTTAAGAAGAGCTGAAGACTATACCGAGCTTCTACTCTATTTCAATTCGCAAGAACCCACGTACATCCTTAAGTCTTTTAGCCCTTGCAAAAAAAATTATTATCGAGTTATCGCCGCCCAGCGATGATTGCGTAGTGCAATGCGATGAAGATAAAATCATTACCGTTATCCTTAATCTTATTGAAAACGCTTTAAAATATTCACCAGAAAACGCGGTGATAAGAGCAGCCATAGCATGCGCGCCACCGGCTAAAAATTTGGACCTCACAATCAAAAACCCTTATTTCGTGGAAAAAATTGACCTGGATCTGCTTACATCAGAGTTTTATCGGGGTGATGTGCTTACTAACGGTGCTGGATTGGGGCTATGGATCTGTCAAAAGGTGATGCAACTCCATAAAGGAGCACTAACATTGTCTTTGGAAGATGATGTGTTTACATGCTTGCTTTCTTTTCCACTTAGCCAGCGCGTTAAATGAATACAGTAGCCAGGGTCATTATAAGCGTCAGGGTCATAACAAACGCCCCTAATTTCAAGAAGTCCCAAGCACCAACATTTTGCCCTTCTCTGCGCAGGGCGACGAGCCACAAGAGGGTTGCAAGGGACCCGGTAATAGAAAGATTTGGTCCTAAATCTATGCCTATCAGCGTTGCCCTTTGAATTTGGTCAACATGCCCAACACTTTTGAAAACTTCCCCGGCAATTAATCCAACCGGGAGATTATTCATCAGATTAGAAGCTGTAGCGACAATTAGTCCACTTGTCCATGCGGTAGCGTTCAGCGCGTGGCTTGCTTGGTTTTGTATTATCCCAGTAATGGCTTTAATTATCCCTGTTTTAATTAGGCCTTCTACAAGTACAAAAAGTCCCGCGACGAGCGGTAGCACAGACCATGAAACAGCTCTTAGCAGTTCCATCGGGCTTTTTCTTCGAAAAATTAACACCACAGCCGAAGTTAGTAGACCCATAATGGCCGTAGGCGCACCCAGCTGCATATCCTTTGCAGAACAAGCAAGAAGTACAAAGGCTGTTATCGCAATACCCCACAGGGAGATTTTCCCTCCCAAAGAAAGCCTGGGCACATCTACACTCGACTCAACAGCCTGCCGGATATTCTTTCTTTGACTAAAAAAGAGCAACCCATAGGTCGCCATAACGCTTACAAGAGAGGGAAGAATGTATTGAGGTATCCAGTTTGACAAAGAAGGCAAATGACTACCATAAATTACAAGGTTTGCGGGGTTAGAGATCGGTAACACAAAAGAGGCAGCGTTGGCAACGAATGCGCAAATAAAAAGGTACGGAAGGGGACTTTCGACTTTGGCAGACTTCGTCGCGGCAGCGACGGCAGGGGTAAGAACGACGGCCGTAGCATCATTAGACAAAAATATAGTCACTACCACGCCTACAAGATAAACCAGAAGAAACAAACGTGTACCCGAACCACCTGAAGCCTTTGTAGCTTTAGCTGCGAACCATTCAAAAAGTTTTTCTTCACGGGCCGTTTCAGATAAGAGCATCATGCCGGTCAGGAACAGGTACACATCAGTCCCCTTCAAGACGCCCAACAGGCCATCATGGAGTGTAATTAATCCAAATAAGACCAGTAAAGCAGCACCGGTAACAGCCCATACCGCTTCAGGCAGTTTAAATGGACGTATGATTACGCCCGCGATCGAACTGGCAATGATAGCCGAAATAAAAAAGGTAGTCACTTGATGAAGGCTACAGCCTGCTTTGCACTTTTGTTGGGTCCAAGCTCTTGTAGTATACCAGCTATGATAATTAGCGGATAAAGCCAGATTTGATTATTTCCTTGCATAAGATTGAGATTAATTGTGATTGATGGTTAAAGGTTAAAGGTTCTCACTCGTCAAGGCTTTATGAAATAAAAATTAAGTTCTCTTCATACACATCTTTTCAAAACGATACGCAAGGGTTGCTTTGGTACCAGTGCGAGTGAATGGCCCCTTTTCTTTAGTTTCGCTACATGGAAGTTTCATTAAATTCATCAGTAATTATAGGTCAGGGGTCGTCAAATCCGTTAACGGCTCGTCGCCCGGGTTACGGTACTATGAGATTAACCGGAGAGGGGTTTTTTGGTGAGCCCGCTAACCGCCCCGAAGCACTCCGAATACTCAGAAAAGCCGTTGACCTTGGCGTCAATTATCTGGACACTGCAGATTTTTACGGTCACGGCGTGACTAACCGACTAATTGCCGAAGCCCTCCATCCTTATGACTCAGACCTTATTATAGGCACAAAAATCGGTGCTAAACGAGGCGACGACAAAAGCTGGAATGTATTTAGCAAGCCAGAAGAATTACGCCAAAGCACAGATCTTAATCTGAAGGAATTAAAGCAAGAGCATCTGTCACTGGTCCATTTTAGATTCAGAAATGATAGTGATACCGCATTTGAGGACTCTCTTGAGACCATGTTTGCCTTGCAGAAAGAAGGAAAGATCTTACATGTCGGTTTAAGTAATGTATCAAGAGAACAAGTGCAGATTGCGCTAGACATGGGCTCTATAGCCAGTGTTCAGAACTTATATGGATACACGCAACGAACAACACTGGCGGGGCATACAGGTGGAGCAGGAGGTGAAGAGGTGTTGGATTTGCTGGAACAAAACCAGATTCCATTGATCCCTTATTTTTCTTTACACACGGCCAAAGGAAAAAAACCTGGAAAGATCGAGGAAATAGCAAACAAGTACCGTACTACACCTGCCCAAATGAATATTATCTGGTTGCTTCATAAATCGGCCTGGATACTGCCTATTCCGGGAACAACCTCAATGGAACACCTGGTTGAAAACTTAAAAGCTTGTAAAATTTCTCTCTCTCCGGCAGATATTGATTACCTGGGCTAAATTGTTACCACTGAGGCATATTCGCTTCGTCATAACGGGCGCCGTTTGACAGTCCGAGCGGCACTATGTCGTCTATCCTCGCCATATCTTGAGGACTTAAAGAAACATCGGCAGCAGCGATATTTTCTTCGAGGTACTTCACCTTTTTAGTTCCTGGAATTGGCAGATAGCCTTTCTCAATAATCCATGCAATGGCGAGCTGCGAAGAAGTGATTCCTTTTTCATCAGCTAAGCTTGAAATTGCCCTGACTAGCTTAAGGTTCTTTGCAAAATTCTCGCCCTGGAAACGTGGCGCATACTTTCTGAAATCGTTGTCTGCAAAATCATTTGGACTTTTGATTGTGCCACTTAGAAAACCTCTTCCTAGAGGCGAATAAGCCACAAATCCGATCCCTAACTCGCGTAGGGTGTCTAATATTCCAGCGTCCTCCACACTTCGCTCAAAAAGTGAGTACTCAGTTTGAACGGCGGTGAGAGGATGAATAGCGTGTGCGCGTCTAATTGTTTCAGATGATACTTCAGACAATCCTAGGTAACCGACCTTACCTTCTTTGACCAACTGCGCCATTGCATTGACAGTTTCCTCGATCGGTGTTTCTGGATCCAGCCGGTGCAAGTAGTACAAATCAATGTAATCTGTATTCAGATTTTTGAGGGATCGTTCAAGGGCCTTTCTGACGTAGGATGACTTCCCATTTATTTTTCCGGTCAACTGCCCCTCATCGTTTATTTCATATCCAAATTTAGAGCACACAATGTATTTGTCCCGGTTGCCATCAATCGCTTTGGCGATAAGTCGTTCATTGACAAGAGGCCCATACAGGTCGGCTGTGTCGAGCAAGTTATAGCCCAATTCAAGAGAACGATGAATCGTAGCGATCGAATGCGTCTCATCACCGATTCCATAAATTTCAAAATCAGCTATTTTAGTCATGCCCATACACCCCAATCCTTCTAAAGGAACGGTTAGCCCCGGGCTACCCAAGTTTAGTTTTTGTGCTTGTTTCATTAATTAAAGATCATGATAATTAGCTAGCCAAGACTCTTTTTAGTGGCTCATCAGCAGTGAAAATAAAAGTGCATATGACATAAAAACGAATATAGGATGGAGATTTGGAGCTTCGGCGGAGAATGAACGGTAGTCTGCTTATATTTGTTTAGTGAGCAATTTTCTCGTTTCAGCACGCAAATACCGCCCAGATTATTTTAGTTCGGTTGTAGGCCAGCAGCACGTCACCAAAACACTCTTAACGGCGATTAAAAATGACCGGGTCGCACAGGCATTCCTATTTTGCGGGCCCCGGGGCGTCGGCAAAACTTCTTGCGCACGTATCTTGGCCAAAACACTTAACTGTACGAATAGAAGGCCCGATTTTGAAGCGTGTGACGTATGTGAATCTTGCGTCTCCTTTCGATCGGGGACCTCTTTTAATATTCACGAGCTTGACGCAGCGTCAAATAACACCGTAGAAGACATAAGGGGCCTTGTCGAGCAGGTTCGATATGCCCCCCAGGCCGGCCGTTACAAGATCTATATAATAGATGAAGTGCATATGCTCTCGACGAATGCCTTTAACGCATTCTTAAAGACGCTCGAAGAACCTCCCTCCTACGCAATCTTTATTTTGGCTACCACCGAAAAACACAAGATTATTCCCACGATACTTTCACGCTGCCAAATATTCGATTTTCACCGTATTAGCGTGAGGGACATGGCGGTTCACCTGGAACATATTGCCAGGGAAGAAGGTATCGCTTTTGAAACGGAGGCAATTCATATGATCGCTCAAAAAGCCGATGGCGCCTTACGGGACGCGCTTTCTTCGTTTGACCAGCTGTCGATATTTACAGATAACAACATCACCTACCGTTCAGTGATTGAAAATCTGAACATCCTTGATTACGAATACTACTTTCGGGTGACCGATCAGATCCTTGCCGAAGACATTGCCAGCACGCTGATTCTCTTTGACGATATTCTGAGGAACGGATTTAACGGGAATGACTTTCTAAATGGCCTTAGTGGTCATTTCAGGGAGTTGCTAGTCGCCAAAGATGAGCAGACCCTTTTTCTTTTAGAGGTGAGTGACCAGGCCAAGGTAAAGTATGCAGCTCAAAGCCGGCTGTGTTCTCAATCCTTTCTATTGAGCGCAATGGCGATAGGCAGTCAGGCCGAAATCAATTACCGGACAAGCAAGAACCAGCGATTGCAAGTGGAGCTGGCGCTGATGAAAATGTGCCATATTCTTTCGGCGTTCAGGGTCAAAGCGCAGGTTCCAGTGCAGGCTGAACAACCTGGTAAACACCTGCCGGAAGTAAAGCTTATTTCAGAGCCCGAAAAAAAAAACTTCGGCCTTACCTCTGAACCATCCACTAAATTATCAACACCGGTAATCACCACTGCCGACGCCCCGCTGGTACCTGCTCAAGTTCCTGAAGAGATGCCTGCAGTTAAACTATCTGTACAGGCTGAGAGAATCGCTACTTCTTCGATCAAAATAAGATTACCAAAAGCGGGTGAAATACACCGCCAGTCACGGCAGGAAGAAGAAGCCGACGTTGCCACCATTGTTGAAGAGGAAAAGCGCGAATTAACCCTGCCCGAAGTTTGGAAAGCCTGGGAGAAGTATGCGTCGACAATAAATGATGGGTCAAAAGCAAATCTTCATCATTTGCTTGTGGCTAATAAACCAAAATTAGAAGACGGGAATGGTATTGTGGCCTTGGTTGAAAACACCATTCAGCGGGTTATGCTTCAGGATGAACTGAGCGATCTGCAAGCTTTTTTGAAGGACGATCTTGATAATAGATTGGTTCGAATTAGGATTGAAGTGATGGAACCTGGTCCAGACAAAAAAAAGGTACTGTTTACTGCGCATGACCGGTTCCTGTATATGGCCGAAAAGAACCCTTTCCTTCTTGAATTCAAGAATAGGCTTGATCTGGACCTGGAACGTTAGAATGCCCTTGCTTTTACGGGTCTAAGAGTATATTTGCCTGCATAAAACCATCAAAATGCCTTTCACAAAAATCAGCGTAGCTAATCCCGTTGTCGAACTGGACGGTGATGAAATGACCCGCGTAATCTGGAAGATCATCAAGGACACGCTGATTATGCCTTATTTGAACCTTGATATCAAATATTATGATCTGGGCATTCAGCATCGCGATGAGACCAACGACCAGGTTACGGTTGATGCGGCAAACGCGATCAAGCAGTATAACGTTGGTATTAAATGCGCGACAATAACACCCGATGAGGCTCGGGTAAAGGAGTTCAATCTCAAACAAATGTGGCGCTCACCAAATGGCACTATCCGAAATATTCTGGATGGGACCGTATTTCGTGAACCAATTGTTATATCAAATATTCCCCGGCTTGTCCCAAACTGGACGGCTCCTATTTGTATTGGCCGTCATGCTTTTGGTGACCAGTACAGGGCGACCGATTTTCGCACAAACGGAAAGGGGAAACTTACGATCACCTTTGAACCCGAGGATGGCGGCGGGACCCAGTCTTACGAAGTTTTTAATTTCAAGGGTGACGGGGTCGCGCTCGCGATGTACAATACCGACGAATCCATAAGGGGTTTTGCAAGAGCTTGCTTTAACCAGGCGATCCTGAAGAAGTGGCCATTGTACCTGTCAACCAAAAACACCATTCTTAAGAAATACGACGGTCGGTTCAAGGACATTTTTCAGGAAGTATATCTGCAGGAGTTCCGACCGCAAATGGAAGAACTAAGCATTACCTATGAGCACCGCCTTATTGACGACATGGTGGCTAGTGTCCTCAAATGGCACGGGAACTTTGTGTGGGCATGCAAGAACTATGATGGTGACGTACAATCCGATACTGTCGCACAAGGATTTGGTTCGCTGGGCTTAATGACGTCTACCTTGGTCACGCCTGACGGCACAACAATGGAAGCCGAAGCCGCTCATGGCACCGTTACACGTCATTACAGGGATTACGAAGCCGGAAGACCTACCTCTACCAATCCGATCGCATCGATCTATGCCTGGACACGGGGTCTTGAATTTCGGGGTAAGCTGGATAAAAACAATGATCTCATTAACTTTTGTCATAACCTTGAAGAGGTTTGCATTGAAACGGTTGAAGCGGGTATCATGACCAAAGATCTGGCTGTGAGCATTCAAGGCAATAAAGTCGAACACGGAGAGCACTATGTGTACACCGAGGAATTTATGGATGCGCTAGATCATCGTCTAAAGGCAAAGCTCAATCAGCATTCTATCGCCTGATCTTGTTTATTCATGCCTGTAAACTCTGTGCCCTGGGTTAAGCGGCACTGCTCTCCTGTTTTTGCAGATTACGAATTAATTCGTAAATTAGGGATGATGTCACATTAACAGTATTCCTATGAGTAAAAAGGTAATTAGAGAATCTGTTTCCAAGTCAGCTAAAACGAAGAAATCGCCCCCTGCGGTTCATGAAGCGGATACCCAGGACAAAGAGATTGATGGTCCCAGCCCTGACCATAGTCACCCCAGGCGTAAAGCCAAGTCATTTACTGACGGGGAGTCGAACTTAAAGGCGTCTCCGGCTCCCGCGGCTGTAACCGCCAGCGTGCAACGGCCAACTGAAAGTGAGCTTGACATCCTTAAGATAATTTGGTCCGAGGTAGAGGCTACCGTTCGGCAAGTGCATGAAAAGATCGCCGAACACAAACAGGTCGGCTATACCACGACCCTAAAGCTTATGCAAATCATGCATAACAAAGGGATTCTGCAGCGCAATACCGACAGTCGCACCCATATATACTCGGCTGCCATTAGCAGGGACAAAACTTTGAAGCAGCTCGTGTCCAAGCTTATTGACACCGCTTTTAGTGGCTCGGCATTTGACTTGGTCAGTTATATTCTTGAGCATAGGAAGATCGGAAAGAAAGAAACCGAAGCTCTTCGAAAGCATTTTAAGTCGGGGGAGAAAAAAGGAAAGTAACTCTTCGATTGGGTTTTCAGTGAAAAGGCTTGGCTATCCAATGAACTCAGTACAGGGTGTTCCCGGAAAGTCACAAGTGAGGTTATTTCTTTAGCGCCTTAAGCTATGCAAAAGATACACAACCTCAGAGGCAACGCTTACAAATGAAACGAGGGCGTGGTATAGTCAGGAGACGATAAACTTTTAATGTTAGGCTGGAGCCATGGAGGAATGGAAACTTACTTGGCTCTCACTAAAACCAAAAGAATAAGGTCGGCAGTCGTCGGTAGTGGACTTACTGACCTGATTAGCAGCGCGACGGTAAGAAATGGCCAAGTCTTGACGGGCACGGACGTTAAATCTCAGGTCCTTAGTAGCTTTAATAGAAAAAAATCGTAAAAAGTATCACGTTAGTAGAAAATTTTCTTGAAATTGGTATGTGTCAAAGATTTTAGTAGAAAAAAATCCGAAACCGTCGGTAGATGAGGTTTTGTTTGGAAGTTCAGATCAAGCACTTTCCTACAAGATAGCGAGGGACGAAAAAGCCGGTATAATTAAAAAAATTGCGCCGAGAATCTATACCTCAAATCTGAATGAACAACCAGAAGTTCTGATAAAAAGAAACTGGTATAAGATCCTATCACATCACTTTCCCGGGGCCATTGTAAGTCACCGGAGCGCCTTTGAATTTAAATCATCAGTTGCAGGGGAAGTTTTCATAACCTACAAATACACGAAAAACATTGAATTCCCCGGGATGGTCGTAAGGTCCCTGAAAGGCAATGGCCCCATAAATGGAGACAACATCTTCTTTGAAGATCTTTATGTTTCACAGGAAGCACGGGCATATCTTGAGAATTTTCAATCTTCAAGAAAAAGTGATAATCATTCAAAGATTCTCCCCAGAGAGGTGATAGAAGCAAAGCTGGATAAAATTATCCGCGTCAGAGGCGAAGAAGAATTAAATACCTTACGGGATCAGGCAAGATCTATTGCCAAAGAGCTTGACATGAAAAAAGAGTTCGATAAGCTAAATAAGCTCATTACTTTCGACCAATAGTCATAAGCTCCTATCCTCTCCGCTAAGCAAAGCAAGGGTTTTAGGATTTCCCTATGATCCCGCAAGAATTGATCTCTTCAATCATCTTTACGAGTACGTCGCACCAAAGAAATACCCTGCCTTAAAAGATCAAAACAATTCAAAACAGGCCTACCAAAACTTTTCATTCTATGAAAGTTATTTTTCTAATTACATAGAAGGGACGGTATTTGAAATTAAGGAAGCAAAAAAGATCATCTTCACGAGTACACCAATGCCGTCACGTGATGAAGATTCGCATGACGTTTTAGGAACCTATCAGTTGGTGTCTGACAAAAAAGAGATGGACAGGTGTCCACATAACGCAAAAGAGTTCGTCAATATCCTTCAATACAGGCATTCCTTGTTATTGAGTGCGAGAACTTCTAAGACTCCGGGTCAATTTAAAGATAGAAATAACCGCGCCGGCAACACCGAGTTCGTTGATTGGCAACTTGTCCAGGGGACGTTAAAAAAAGGATTTGATTTGTATTTAATGTTACAGGATATCTTTGCCAAAGCTGCATACATGATGTTTCTACTCAGTGAAGTCCGTCCGTTTTTGGATGGGAATGGACGGATTGCGAGAGTTATGATGAATGCCGAACTGGCGTCTAGAGGGTTATCAAAGATCATCATTCCAACTGTTTACAGGGACGACTATATGGATGCTTTAAAAAAGCTGACAAAAAAGGACGAGCCTGAGGCATACATTCGGATGCTATTACGGGCCTATGAATTTAGTGCCACTGTGCATGATGAAAGTATGGATCGAATGGAGCTTTACCTAAGAAAGTGTGGCGCCTTTGAGGAACCAGCTTCGGGGAAGTTAAAGTTCTAAAGGTGACAAAAGCGAGTTAAAAAGTTAATCAGCGTCCTCAAAGGGGCGCCAAATGTCCCAAAACTCGAGATCAGGTAGCGGGGCGAAGATAACAACCGGCTCAAGTTTAACGGGATGCAAGAATTCGATCTTGCGAGCATGGAGGCCGATGAACTTTTCTTTGTAGCCCCGCGGGTAACCGTATTTATTGTCCCCGCAGATGGGGCAGCCGATGGTGCTCAACTGGACCCGTATCTGATGCGGGCGCCCGGTTACAGGGTTTACTTCAATGAGGAAGAAGCCATTCTTCTCAGCGATAAGGCGGTAAGAAAGTTCGGCACGCTGGCTTCCGGGGATCTCTTCTGCATAAGGTTTGACGACGTTGCTGTCACGGTCCTTAAGCAGCCAGTGAACTAGCTTGCCTGAATGCTCACGCGGCTCGACGCGTGAAACGGCCCAGTACGTTTTTTGAACTTTTCTTTCTTTAAAGACCAAATTCATGCGATCTAAGGCCTTGCTAGTGCGGGCGAACAGTATTACACCACTCACAGGCCTATCTAGGCGGTGGATGACACCAACAAAAGCCTTTCCCGGTTTCTGATATTTTTCGGCGATGTAATCCTGAACCAGTGCGTCCATGGGCGTATCTCCGGACTTATCAACTTGAACGATCATGCCCGGCTTTTTATTTACCGCCAGGATGTGGTTATCCTCAAATAGAATCTCAAGCATGATGGGACACTCAAAGGAAACTCAAAGGACACTAATACTGTTCCTTTTCATTCGGGAACTGCTGCGACTTGACATCGGCGGCGTATTGCCTCACAGCCTGGGTCATTTCATCGTACAAGTTGAGGTACTGCCTGAGAAACCGGGGCCGAAACCCTTTGTTAAGTCCAAGCATATCGTGGATCACCAGGATCTGGCCGTCAACGTCAACCCCTGCACCGATACCAATCGTAGGGATCTGCAATTGTTGAGTAGCTTTGAGTCCTAACGCAGCCGGGATCTTTTCAAGGACAATCCCAAAACAGCCGGCTTTTTCAAGCAGTAGGCAGTCACTAAGAAGCTTATCGGCTTCGGTCTCTTCCTTAGCACGCACGGCATACGTTCCAAATTTGTAGATTGACTGAGGCGTCAAGCCCAAGTGACCCATAACGGGAATGCCGGCAGAGAGAATACGGTCTACAGATTCCTTTATTTCTATTCCGCCTTCAATTTTAACCGCATGACCACCCGATTCTTTCATGATACGGATCGCTGAGTGAAGGGCCTCCTTTGAGTTGCCTTGATAAGAACCGAACGGAAGATCGACGACAACCAGAGCCCTTTTGACCGCCCGTACAACCGCCGAAGCATGATAGATCATTTGATCGAGGGTAATGGGCAGCGTCGTTTCATGGCCGGCCATAACATTAGAGGCCGAATCACCAACCAGCACCAGGTCGATACCTGCCTCATCGACAATCTTCGCCATTGAAAAGTCATATGCTGTAAGGGCCGAAATCTTTTCACCCTTTACCTTCATATTAAGCAGCGTTTGGGTAGTTATGCGCTTAATCTCTGTATTAACAGACATATTGCCTTTCCAATTAGATATCCAAGGTAGACGATTTGATTGTTTTTGCTACCTTGACCGAGTGATTATTGGCTTTAATACGTTTAACCTATGTTGACCAGCATCACAACTATTCCCGCTGTTCTCGTTCTTGAAGACGGCACCGTCTATGAAGGGCAGTCGGCCGGGAAAATAGGCACGACGACCGGAGAGATCTGTTTTAATACAGGGATGACTGGGTACCAAGAGATCTTTACAGACCCATCCTACTACGGTCAGATCATGGTGATGACCTCTGCCCACATTGGAAATTATGGTACGCATCTTCTTGAAAATGAGTCCTCAGATATTAAGATTGCCGGCTTGGTCTGTAAGAACTTCAGCACTTATTTTTCGCGAAAACAGGCGAATCAAAGTCTCCAAAATTATTACCTCGACCAAAATATGGTCGCCATATCTGACATTGATACACGTGCGCTGGTAAGGCATATCAGGGATAAGGGCTCAATGAACGCCATCATAAGTTCCGAAATTCTCGACATAGGCGAACTGCTTAAGGAGTTGAAACAAGTGCCTTCAATGGACGGGCTAGAACTGGCTTCAAAAGTGTCGACCAAGCAACCTTATTTCGCCGGTTTTGATCATAGCCCACGGCGAGTGGCCGTCCTGGACCTTGGAATTAAGAAGAGCATTTTGAAAAGCTTCGAGGACCGGGATGTCTTTGTCCAGGTTTTTCCTGCAAAAACATCGTATGCGCAGATGAAAGCTTGGAATCCTGATGGATATTTTATTTCTAATGGGCCGGGGGATCCTGCGGCAATGGGTTATGCCGTGACGACTGTTAAAAATATACTAGACGCCGGGGAAAATCTATTCGGCATTTGCCTGGGGCACCAATTACTTGCCCTGGCCTGCGGGATCTCAACATATAAGATGCATAACGGTCATAGGGGCCTTAATCACCCTGTAAAGAATGTTAACAGGGATCACTGTGAAATCACTTCACAAAATCACGGTTTTGGAATCAATCCTGAACAAGTTCGAAATTCTGACCTAGTCGAGATCACGCACCTTAATCTTAATGATGGAACCATTGAAGGTATACGGGTAAAAGACAAACCGGCTTTCTCGGTTCAGTATCATCCCGAGGCTAATCCAGGCCCTCACGATTCCAGATATCTTTTCGATCAATTTATAGCGATGATTACCGCAAGCCCGGTTGAAATGGCTTCATGAAGGGAAAATTAACGATGCCAGCTTCGTGGAAATTCTCAAACAGCGTAACTCACGCGTAGAAAATGCCTCCATAAAGAAAAGCAAGGTACCTGATGCGTGGGAGGATCAATGTAAAAAGTTTTCATAGGGGAAAATAGAAGTATATATAGCTTTAAATCAATTCTTTATTTTTGTGGATAGCTTGCTTTAAATCAAAACGGCCTGACGTTATGTGCTTTATACTCGATGAATTATCGGTAATAACACCTTCGAAGGTGCCTGAATAAATATGGTTAATTGTGTCAAATCGCGTAATGGTAACTGTCCCCTGATGAAGGCTGTCAGTATTATAATCGCCAGATGCTGTACCTGCATATTCTATAGCCAAATTATTTGCGGCCCCCCCTAACAGAAACTGTTTAACGGAGAGCGGACTTCTGACACCTAAAAATATATAAGTATAAATATCATTACTTAGAGATGCCCCGTCCACACTCAGGCCACTGGCATACGAATAGTAGCCATCAATACCCTTTATAGACCCAAAGAGGACATGAGAATCAGCACCAACAAATGCTTTCCCATCAATCAAGCAACCTATGGTGTTGCTGCCATTGGTGCTTGCAGCAGGCAATGATTCCAATTGTGTTTTTTTACAAGAACTAAGTATAATTAGTGTAGCAAAAAGAAAAGTCGGGCACAACCGTGCAATGTTTTGAAATGGGGTCATCATGAAATTGTTAGGAAGAAACCAGGTAACATATGAAAGCTAACATAATTTTTATTCAATTTCCTGTATAATTTCAACCCAAGTATATTTATGTTTTAATGAGTTCGGGCTACTTTAGTTAAAAAAACGGGGAAAAGGTACAAATAGATTTAGACGATACTGCCGGACGCTACAAGGCTAACGGACTCACCCCATGTTGCCTTTTATTCACAAGAAGGCCTAACGTATAACCAATTTCAGCACAGGTATAGCTAGCAAGTGTTAGAGGCGTCCGTACCTGAAGATTGATGAGACCCGGCTACAGGTACTCGGTATTTCATGGAAGCGGTTTTATATGAGTTGGCAATAATTCCCTGAATGTGGTTTTGGAATTTCTATTGTCTTGGAAGCCTTGTTACACTTGAAAAAAAACAAGAGGTCATAAACTGAAACTGGGAAATGAATACTCAGCGATGCAAGTATCAGGCTGACATTGCACAACTCAGATTTGAACAAGTGGACTCCGCATACCGGCTGGTCGCCGCATTTCAAGAAAAAACATGGAATCTTAAACTGGAGAAAGTTGCTGCTGCAGGTAAAGCGTATCAGGACTATTCCATGCCGTCTGTTATTTCGAGAATTAGCGTGTTTCCGTTCCTGTGCAATTACCAGAAGAAGAATCGATGTGAAATTCTCAGTATGAAAAAACAAGAAAGTAATGCTCTTGCTGCACAGATAGCTTCCTTATGGAAGGAAACAGCCTTAATAAAAGATGTCGAGATCACGCACCTTAACCTCAATGACAAGACCATCGAAGGTGTACGGGTAAAAGGCAAACCGGCGTTTTCGGTTCAGTATCATCCTGAGGCGAATCCTAGTCCTCACGATTCAAGATATCTTTTTGATCAATTTGTGGAGATGATTACTACAAGCCCGGTTGAAATGGTTTAATATTGGCAAATCATAAATCTAACTATGAGCCTTATTCTTGATGTTAAAGCCCGCCAGATCCTGGATTCAAGGGGCAATCCAACGATTGAAGTGGATATAATTACAGAGAACGGGGTACTTGGCCGAGCCGCTGTGCCTTCAGGAGCTTCGACGGGCGTCCACGAGGCGGTCGAACTGCGGGACGATGACAAAACACGTTTTATGGGAAAAGGCGTGACTAAGGCGGTTGAGAACGTGAATGAGATCATCGCTGAGAAGATTCGGGGACTTGATGTTTTTGAGCAAAACTTTATCGACCAAATACTGATTGATACAGATGGCACCGAAAATAAGGGCAAGCTGGGGGCGAATGCCATTTTAGGTGTAAGCCTCGCCACAAGTAAAGCGGCCGCGCAGGAATCGCGCCAGCCCTTGTACCGTTATCTTGGTGGAGTGAACGCGAATACCCTTCCTATTCCAATGATGAACATCCTCAACGGGGGAATGCATGCCGACAACAAAATAGATTTCCAGGAATTTATGATCATGCCCGTTGGCGCTCCCACTTTCTCGGAAGCGCTCCGTTGGGGTACTGAGATATTTCACAATCTTAAGACGGTTTTAAAAGGAAAGGGATTTTCGACAAACGTTGGAGATGAAGGTGGTTTTGCGCCGAATATTGGCTCGAACAGTGAAGCTATTGAGATCGTTTTACAGGCCATCGAAAAGGCGGGTTATAAGGCAGGGCTAGACGTCTTCATCGCGGTAGATGCGGCGGCTTCTGAATTTTATGTGGCCGAGGAGAAATCTTATGTCTTTAAGAAGTCTACCGGAGAAAAGCTGAGCACCGCAGACATGGTCAACTTTTGGAGCGATTGGGCCCGCAAATATCCGATCGTTTCCATTGAAGACGGACTGGCCGAAGATGACTGGGACGGCTGGGCCTCGCTCACTCAGGCTCTTGGAAAAGAAATTCAGCTGGTAGGTGACGACCTGTTCGTGACGAATGTAAAGCGCCTCCAAAAAGGCATCGAAAGTCATGTCGCCAATTCTATCCTCATCAAGGTAAATCAAATAGGCACGCTGACCGAAACAATTGACGCTGTGAATATGGCGAGCCGTGCGGCCTATACTTCGATCATCAGTCACCGCTCGGGTGAGACCGAAGACACGACAATAGCTGATTTGAGCGTCGCTCTTAACACAGGTCAAATCAAGACAGGCTCCTTGTCCCGCACAGACAGGGTCGCCAAATACAATCAACTGTTGCGCATTGAAGAAGAACTTGGCGACACCGCTCAGTTCGTAGGCAAAGATTTCCGGTACGCCAGACACTAGGGCTTTACGGTTTGCCAGGGGGTGCTGGTTCACAGCTGGCCATGGGAAATCTGAAGGGTCATGATCAACATATACATTAATGGAAAGGAAAGCATTTATATCCTGGTTGGGCTTCCTGACCGTTCGAGGTTCTAAATTATCTATGGGAAAACCGTTGATAAAGCCCCAAATGTTGGGATTTTCTGATGACGGAGTCATACCTAACAGCAAATTCCCGTTGCTCTTGTATAAAGGTGTCTTTGATGCTCGCTCTACCAAAGGTGCTGCGTGGCTGGAGCAACACTTTGCGTCAAATAACTGGACGAATTCATGGAGAAATGGAATTTATTCTTTTCATCATTACCACAGCACTTCCCACGAGGTCTTGGGAATATATAACGGCTCTGCGTTACTTCATCTTGGAGGGGAAAAGGGAAAGAAACTAAATGTCCAGGCAGGTGACGTGATCGTTATTCCTGCAGGTGTTGGACACAAAAGTCTGGAAAGTGACGACTTGGGAGTAGTCGGTGCTTATGAAGACGGTAGAAGCTGGGACATCAATAAGGGCCTGCCAGGCGAAAGACCAAAAACCGATCAAAACATTGCTGCACTACCTCTTCCAAAAACAGATCCCTTTACGGGTCGAACAGGCGGATTGACGGAAGTGTGGAAATTAAGGTAACAGTCGTTCTTGTTTTTAAATAGCTTGTGAGGTGCTATAGTAAATGCATTAAATGACGCAATAAGTACTGCAGTCGCACTAGTTTTCTGTAGTGAAAGAGTGCTGGGGATAATTCAAAAGACTTCCGAGAGTCATAAAAATCTTTTGAATTACCCGTGTTTGTTCGATTAATAATAGTTTAGTATTTTGATATGGCTTTAAAACTTACTTTACCTCATACATAGCGATCATACCGGCTTCAATATGATCGGATACATGACAATGAAATTGCCAGTTACCTGAATTGCTGGCATTCATATCAGCGGTGAGCAAGTTAGCCGGACCTAGATACAATACGTCCGTGCGGCTTCCAGATAATGTCACGGTATTGCCATGCCAGTGGGCCGTATGGTTATCCAGTTCATTTCCAAGATCCATTACATACCAGCGTACCTTATCGTTTGTTTTAATGCCTGTAAATTTACAGTTTCCATATAACAGACCGTTAACCGAATGTTTAAAGTTGCTTTCCTGAAAAGCAGGGTCATCGCTACTTTCGTGGTTCAGCGTATATTTCGCTTTGTTAACCGACAAATAAAGGCTACTATTTTCATTCATAATCATAAATAAGGCAAACTTTTCCTTATTCATATCTTTCGGCTTATTCTCATCAAGAAAACCTTTTTTGTAAATAACTATAGCCCCAACCAGGCCAGAGTATATATCTTTATTTTCTTCTTCCATAACGTGGGAATGGTAAATCCATCCAATCGAAGATCCATCCTGGCTTCCTGGGCCGGAGTTTCCACTGGCCGCCCACTTGTAAGTAAATGTTGCCCCTGGTGCTACACCGGCAATTCCCTCGCTTTTATCGTCATAAACCACACCATGTGGATGTATGCTATAAGGAAAGGTTGCTTTATTTTTAAAAATGACATGAATACTGTCGCCAACTTCCGCCCTGATCACCGGGCCGATCAGGCCCATATCTGCAGATTCCTGGGCTTTGGCTCTGGTGAATGTTGCATCAGTATATTCCCGGTAGACGGCTTTGATATATTTTCGACCCACTCGGTTTGTGTCGTTTTTAAGATATGTATTTTCTTTATCGCCAAAAATACTTCCTGTAACCTGGTTTAAGCCGGATGGTGCAAAATCCCACTCCGTTTCCTCCGCAGCGATATAATAGGTTCTTACTGTTTTTGGGGATTTTGACTGTGAAACGATTGGAAGGCCCTTTTCTTTTTTACAAGCGACTAGAAAAATGAAAAAAAAACTAATTAGGGTGAAAATAAATTTAATCAAGATCTTTTTTAATGACATAATATAATTTAGGTTAGTTAAAATCAAAGGCCTATTCAAATTAATTAAGGGCCAATTGCAAATTAAACTGTTTGCCGATGGTTATTATTATCCCTGTTGATAAATGCTTGAAAGAATTTGATTGGATCCCTTTGAAGATAGAATCTATTTTATAAACTCAATTTCATAAAAAGCTCTTGCCCAGAATAAAGGATTGATTAGTTAGCATAATTTAAAAGAAGTGGATGTTTCTAGCAAGGGAGGGTTATTGTTCCGTTCTTCGGCAAAGCTTAATTTAGCAAGCTTTTCAAGGCGTCAGTGGAGTGCTTTGTTAGGCCCCGCCCCTAAGAGGCGACGAGCGAGCATATCAAGGGTGGCCGCAGGCCATTTATATACCCTTTGACCTGCGGCAATCAAGCAGGCTAGCTTCGGCCTTAACCAGATCAGGAAACGACTAAAAGAAAAAATAATGAGAAAAGATTTAAACAAGTCATAGAAATCTTTTAATTATCCTGGGGCTGGTATATCGAAATTATGTTTCCGTAAGGATCGCTGAAAGAGGCAGTTATTTCAGGGTCTCCCTCAATGACCGCCCTAAGTATCTTGCCGCCGTGCGCTACAATCGATTTTTGAGTGGCTACCGCGTCGCTAACCATAATAGATACTTGAATGCCGGTATCATCTGATGGTTTGCGCCCGGTCACCCAGGTGCCACTCACTTCGAAAACACTATCATCAAAGGACAAATGACCTTCGCGTTCTACGATATGCCAGCCAAAGACTAACTGATAAAATCGTGCTGACTCCGTGCAATCACCGGCCGGTATTTCCAGGTAACTTATTTTACCATTACCCGTGGTGGGTTGTTTATGCTTGTCCATTGTTCAGGGTAAGCTTTAATATGGTAAAACTCCAGCATTTTACTCGGAGCTTTAATACAAAAACGTATTATTCCTAAAATTGATGGTCTCGAGGAGTATCCGGGTTTTCGTGTCGACCCTCAATGTGCTTAAAAGTTCGAGCTGCTGTTCATGATGCAAGTCTGTCGCCAGAAATGAACACAAGCCGGCATCAAGTATTTCAAAAGCGGTTTTTTGGATTTCTTGCCCATAATGACCCGTAAGCGACAACAAATTGACCTGGAGGAGACAACCGCTTTCAAATATTTTTTCTATTTCCGAAAAGCTCTTAATGTATTTATAGCGTTCGGGGTGAGCCAGAATAACTTCGTACCCGCGTGCTCGAAGATTAAAAACAAGCTGTTCAAAGCTTTGAGATCTAACGGTATACAAGGTTTCTACCAGGATATATCTTTCCTGGATACAAAGTACACGTCCAGTATCAACGAGTTCAACCAAATCGGGTGTAAGTAAATATTCGGCGGCATAAGACAGCATGACAGGCAGTTCCTGACGTTTGACTTCGGCCTCTAAGAGCTCGAAACGGTTTAGAATCGTCAGAGGGTCATTTGGAAATACGTCGTTTATGTGAGGAGTGGTGATAAGCTTTTGATAACCTAAGCTCATCAAACCCCTTATAAGCCGCAGTGACATCTCCAAATTTTGGGAGCCATCGTCAATACCCGGGATCAGGTGTGAATGCAAATCCACTTTTAGAAATTCACCAATTGGCTCCGAAAGGGCAGACGTAGGGTTGAAAAGAGCCATTTAGGAACTTAAAAATCTTAATTGTGCATAAAAAACAAATTTATCGCAATTATCTTTCGTAAGGTTTGTATCATGGTTTGGAAGAAGGTTTGGTCACTGCTTAAAAATAAATTTGTCCTCACCTTGGTTTTTTTTATGGTTTGGATTTGGTTCATGGATAAAGATGATCTCATCTCCCAGCAAAATTTGGACAAACAGCTTAGCCAGCTAAGGAAGGAGAAACTGTATTACGAGCAACAAATCATTCAGGTTAAGACAGATCTTGCTAACCTATCGACTAATCCAGCGAAATTGGAAAAGTTCGCCCGGGAACGGTATCTCATGAAAAAAAGTAATGAGGACCTGTATGTAATCGTAAGAGAGAAAAAACCTAGGTCTTCGAAAGACTCGCTTATCAAAAAACTAACCGACTTCTTTCATCTATAAAAATCCGTTCCATTTTCGAGTGAACCACTCGGCAGCCAGTAGGCCAAGCGCAAGAAAGAATATCCATTTTAGGTTTATTGCTTCTTCACGGCTCTGTTCTTGATGTGATATAGAAGCTATTTGCTGGTTTTTTTTTAACAGTTCGGGGATTGTAGAAACGTTTGCGGGAGCTACGATTTTTCCGGCAGTCGCTGCTGCTAGTGCCCTAAGCAACGTGTGATTTGCGTTTAAGTCAAGTCCTTCAATATCAAGCGTTTTGATAACAAAGGAACCCTGGGCGTGCTCTGTCTTACCCTTTGCAGTTACCCTTCCTGTGTAACTGTACTCCCCGGGAGGCAGCGGCCCGGTCTTTAGACTGTATGCGTTCACTGTACGGGAGAAGGTGAAGGGATATGAACGTTTTTTGGCATCCAGCACATTCAGAAAGGCATCGGGCCCGTTTACCTGCTCAAAGTTATCATTGAGCAATTCGGCGTTCATTTCGGGTGACTCATTTTCGGCATAGATACGCTGAGGCATGGTGATCCTGAACTTACGCTTATCGGCTTCGGCAGTAAGGTATTGGACGGTTTGATCGATGACTTCTCCTATTCCCTTGTGCGTATCATGATCATTATATTCCTTTAGATTCCATCGCCAAAGGCCCTCTCCCATAAGGTATGCTGCTTTTCCTTTGGCGTCATTCGTGAAGAACAGAAGCGGCTGCTCTTTATTCGCTTTCGCGACGCCCTGAACATTTAATAAGGATGCACTAAGATTACTCACCCGATAAGATCCCACCGGCCCTACAAGCGCTGGAACCTGTCCAAGCTGCTTTTTCGCCGAATCGCTGAGTGTGAAAAACGAGAACACCGGGTTAAATACGGCCTGCATTTGCTCCCCAGCAAAACCTGCGATCACCTGAATATTTTTTTGGATCTGATTAAATCCCTGGGCATCGGTCTGGCTTCCAAAAAGAAACCACACAGGGGTTTTAGTCGAGGTATACCTGCTTAGCTGGGAAAACCCTGCTCCTCCTGTCAAGGGTATCTGATGCAGAATGACGAGGTCATACGAACCTAGGGACAGAGGAGGCGTTGCAGGAGGAAAGATGAGGTCAACTTCGCTTTTTTTAAAGTTGTGCAGTGTTTGCTTCAAAAAGGTGAGATCAGGGTGAGGAGCGCCAGCAAGCAGTAAGATCCTCAATTTACCCTTGAGAGTTTCAATAACGACTTGCCGCCGGTTATTAATTTTGTTTTGTTCCCCTGCAACCGGTAAAATGCTTACTGTATACGTTGTAAAACCAAGTTTATCGCTTATTATTTTGACCGGAACACTTGTATTGAAATCATTGGAAGTAATGGGGATCACCCGGCTAAATACCTGGTGGTCGCCAGCTTCTACCTTGAGCGTCGCTTTGCTTCTTGCGGCCTCAGTCGCTTTGACGAATACTTGCATGGTAAAGCTCTGACCTTCATAAACAATATCGCTGCTTCGAACATCGGTCACCGCCAAATCCTTAAGAGCCGTACTATCTCCCAGCGGAATTGGATAGATAGGAACAGCGTGTGTTCTGACGAGAGCCAGCGGGTCAGCACCACTATTCATAATACCGTCACTCGCAACAATGACCGCGCCTAAGTTTCGGTTCTCGTAGGTACTGTACACCCGGGCTAGTAAGCTTCCAAGGTCAGTTTGCTTCTCTCCAGCGTCAAATCTTAACCGTTCAGATATTTGCTGGCCAAAGGAGTATGTTTTCACCTCGTAATCCCGGGATAAGGATGAGGCCAGGGACGTAAAGGCCCGGCTGAAGGCCGTCATGCTTACGCGTGGACTAGATCTTGCTTTGATCGAAGCAGAATTATCCATGGCAAGGACAATAACAGGTCTTTCTGTTCTAATGAGTGTTTGTTCAACGAGCGGAGAAAGCAGAAGAGCACTTAGCAAGCTTACCGTAAGAAACCTAAAAAGGGACAAAGTGTAGATAAGACTTCTTGACAAGTCTTTTTGGCGAGGGTTACGGTATTGAAAATAAGCATAACAGGCTCCCGTAGATGCGCACACCAGTAGCCACCAAGGTGAAAATGTGTCAAAAACCGGAACGACCAAGGTACTCAGGTGAGCATACCTCCACATACTGGTATTACCTGCCCGGTCACATAAAGCGAAAGATCTGAAGCGAGAAAAAGTGCGACGTTCGCAACATCCTCGGATTCACCCATTCGCTTCATCGGAATATTCTTAACCCATTCTTCAATTTGGGACTCCGATAGCTGCGCGGTCATTTCTGTTCGAATAAGGCCCGGGGCAACCACATTGGAGCGTATGTTCCGGGACCCAAGCTCCAGGGCGACAGACTTCGAGAATCCAATTATTCCAGCCTTGCTTGCCGCATAATTTGCCTGCCCCGCATTTCCTTTTATTCCAACCACCGAGCTCATATGTATAAATGAACCGCTTTTTCGCCGCATCATCGACCGGGATGCCGCTTTAGTTATATTAAAGACCGACTTTAAGTTTATCCGCATAATCTCATCCCAAGCCTCCTCGTTCATTCTAAGCAGTAACCCGTCCCTGGTGATTCCAGCGTTATTTACCACAATGTCAAGTGTTCCAAAATCTTTAAGGACCTCGCTGATGAGATTTTCGGCGGCGGTATAATCAGAAGCATCTGAGCGGTACCCTTTTACTTGACCAGAAACTTGACTTAACTCAGCCTCCAAAGCCTGTCCAGCCTCACTCGAGGAAAGATAGGTAAAAGCAACGTGTGCACCATTTGCCGCAAAAACCTGGGCAACCCGTTTTCCGATGCCTTTAGACGCGCCGGTAATGAGCGCAACCTTATTTTCAAGTAAGTTCATTTTTGTTTAAGCACCTCGGCCATGGTTTGGCCAATCACTGCCGGCGACTCCACGACATGAATACCGCACTCGCGCATGATCTTCATTTTGGCGGCGGCGGTATCATCGGCACCACCCACTATAGCGCCTGCATGTCCCATACGCCGACCGGCAGGTGCGGTTTGCCCGGCGATAAATCCGACAACCGGTTTGGTGCCGTGGGCTTTGATCCAATGCGCTGCTTCGGCCTCCATGCCCCCTCCAATCTCACCGATCATGATGATGCCATGCGTATCAGGATCATTCATTAGCAGCTCTACTGCTTCTTTCGTAGTAGTCCCTATAATGGGATCACCGCCTATACCAATCGCAGTAGACTGTCCCAAACCCTGACGGCTAACCTGGTCAACGGCTTCATAGGTTAGCGTACCTGACTTTGACACAATACCAATGTGACCTTTTTTGAAGATGAAGCCTGGCATAATGCCAATCTTTGCTTCCCCGGCCGTTATAATGCCTGGGCAATTAGGCCCAATGAGCCTGGATGACCGGTCCTTGAGATATTCCTTGACGAGGATCATGTCCTTAGTAGGAATGCCCTCGGTAATACACACAATAACGGCAATACCTGCACTGGCCGCTTCCATAATCGCGTCGGCAGCAAAGGGTGGGGGAACGAAAATTATTGAAACATTTGCACCTGTCGCCGAAACAGCTTCGGCTACTGTGTTAAACACCGGCCTGTCAAGATGGCTCTGGCCTCCTTTACCAGGGGTGACGCCGCCGACAACCTGTGTACCGTATTCGATCATTTGAGTCGCATGATAGGTTCCTTCATTGCCGGTGAACCCCTGAACGATAACTTTCGAATCCTTATTAACCAGTACGCTCATAGTGATTTTCTTGTGCGTGCAAAGCTAAATTAAATTTTTACTCCGCATTACAATTAGCCTTGTAGAGGATCTCGCCCTTATAGTTGACCCTATAAACTCCGGTGGAATGCTGCCCGACCGAAACTATGCTTGCCAGGCACATCCACGCAGATGTAACTGTTTAAAAATCTCTTCGGCGACCCCCGCCACCGCCACCATTTCCGGGGCCCCGGTCACCATCGGACTCGTCGTAACGGCGCATAAAGTGTCTACGTTGCGAGGGCATTTGACCAGCAAATTTTTGCAGCCTGAGCGTGAAGGTGAGCAGGTAGTACCTTGCGAGCCTCGTGTTACGCGTATCGACTATGCTGTTGGCGCTTACGGAGCGGCTTACACCTGTATTTTGGTTAAATAGATCAAAGGCTTCAAAACGAAGCGAAGCTTTATTTTTCACGAGAAATTGTCTTTCGATGTAAAGGTTGAGTATCGCAGGGTTTGCGTTCAACGTACTGCTAAACCCTTTATTAATCGTCTTGCTGAGGTCATAGCCAAGGATCCAGTCTTTAAAAAAATAGTTTCGGCCATATAAAGCCAGCACCCAGGTACGGGCATCTATGTTCAAAGGAGATGGTATGGGGTACCGGGTACTGTTAAAAGTGTACATGGCGCTAACTTCCGAATCCATAATGGTGTCAAGATCCACCCGAAATTTCACCGAGGGGCTAATTACCCAGTTTTTCCCGGCGCTCGCGACATCACTTATATACGAGATGTTGTTTGCGTAGCTTAAGTTATTTGCCACACTCACCGTGTAGGTACGGTCATGAAAGGGTTTGCTGTAATTAAGAAAACTGCTGAGCGAAAAATTCCCGTTTGCATTACGGTATGTCGTGTACAGCGTATCTCTAATCTTGAAAGAACTATTGACGATCTCATGCTGTGTTTTCGTGTAATTGACATTAGCGAAGAGCACATTTCCTGATTTGAATTCAAAAGAATTATAGCGCAAGCTAATACTGTTCACAACCTCAGGAATGAGGCCGGGGTTTCCTCTTACCGGGTTTAATGGTGAAGACCGGTCGGTCACGGGTTGCAATTCACTGAAAGACGGCTGGTTGCTTGTTCCGTTATACCGCGCCGTGAAACTTTTGCCTTTAGTGAATTCGTAGTAAAAACGGCCAGTGGGAAAAAAGTTCCAGGCGTTTTGCCGTGTGTTGAAGTGGCCGGTAAGCGACTGGCCGTCAAGTTTAGAGTATTGAGCGATCGCCCCTAAAAAGAAGTTGACTTTCTTATCGATGTACCGGTAATTGAATCCGCTTCGCTGTGTGCTAAACTGATAGTTGAAGTCATTGCTAAGCGTATCAACAAAACCCTGGTCGAAGGTTACCGGGTTAATGGCGAAGGTTTCATGCAGATTGTGCGTGGCGCTGTGGCTAAGAGCGTAATTAAGCTCGAGGTAGTTCTTTTTAACGATAGGTTCAGTGTACGAGAAACGAATTGTCTTTCCGGTTACTTTATCATTATCGTTGACCTGCTGAAATTGACGCGACACTCTGTTGTGTCCCGAGGAGTCACTCGTGTTGAGGTAATCTTTTTTGTAGGACTGCGGGTTGGCTGAAGCGCTCACGGTCGCAGTGATACTTAAATTTCGCCCTTTTTTATGAAAACGGTGGTTGTATAGAACCGTAATTCCTCCATTTGAGCGTTGAAAATCGGCATGGGAGGAACCTACTAAATTCGTGTGCTGGATCGTGTCATTCGAACTTATTTCACCCGTGCTGTTACTTTGGCTTGAGCTCAACGCGTCTGAGAACGAAGGAGTGATCTTAAGGTAATTAAGGGTATCGGGCTTATACTCTAGGTTGAAGCTAAACCTGTGATTGGCGGTCGAAGAATTACTCACCGATTGCTGGTCGTTTATCCGGCTCCCCTGCTGGAAAACACTTTGCGTGCGAGATTGAGTAAAATTGTAGGTGTGCTGATCTGAAAAGCTGTAGTTGCCATAGACTGTGATCTTCTTACCCCATTCGTCGCGATAGTTAATTCCGACAGACTTCGTATTTGTTATGCCATTGGCCGTTTGACCGTTGGAGTTACCGAAGCGAAAAGAGCTTTGATTGATGTTGTTCAGCGTACCCAAGAGTGAGATCTGCTGTTTGTCTCTGAACTGGAAGTACGAAACATCCCCAACATATCTCCCATCGTTTCCTGCTCCTGCCATGGTTTGAAGCAAGAACCCTTTATTGCGGTTCTTCTTGATCTCGATATTAAGCACCTTTTCTGGATCGCCCGTCTTGATGCCGGTAATATTCGCCTGATCGCCATAGTCATCAATGATTTGAAGCTTGTCCACAATATCTGCCGGCAGGTTCTTCGTCGCCGTTTGGACATCACCGCTAAAGAAGTCCTTTCCGTTCACCCTGATCTTTGTTATCTGGGTACCATGAGCGGTGATGTTACCGTCTTTATCTACGCTTACCCCGGGTAATTTCCGAATAAGCTCTTCAACAGGAGACCCAACCCGTACTTTGTAAGCACTCGCTTTATATTCTACCGTATCTTCTTTGATTGTGATTGGGTTTACGGCTGTAACTGTTACGCCTTTAAGCAAGGTGCTACTTTGCTTGAGTATGATCGGATCAAGTGTATACACGCCTTCACCCGGTTTGAGCGTGTATCGTCTTTTTAGACCTTCAAAACCAATGAGGGTTATTATGAGCTGGAATTGCGTCGCCTTAACTGCCTGAAAAAGGAAGGTGCCCTTTGGGCCGGCAGGTAGGGCAAGCGTGTCCTGAGTGGAGATGAGTTTTACACTTGCTCCTGCCAAGGGTGTTCCTGCCGAGTCTTTGACTACTCCTCCAACGGTGTGGGTGCTTAACTGCTGAGCAGCGATGGCGAGTGTCACAACGCAAAATAGAACAAGAAAAGAGATCCAGTGCTTAACAGACATCTCTCTCTCTATCCGAAGAGTGAAAGCTCTTCTCCCTTTTGTTATTGCCGTTCCGAGGAAATGTTAAGCCCGGCACTGTTGAATTGCAGGTCGTACAATCGTTTATAATGACCGTTTAACCGAAGCAGTTCCTGGTGATTTCCGCTCTCCAAAATCTCACCTTTATCTAGAACAAGGATACGGTCGGCGTGCTGTACCGTGGAAAGACGGTGAGCGATCACGAGTGACGTTCGACCGTTCATAAGTTTGAAAATCGCCTGTTGAATCATTTCTTCGGTCTCGGAATCAACTGAGGAGGTTGCCTCGTCGAGCACCAAAATGGCAGGATCATAGACTAATGCGCGTATGAAGGAGAGCAACTGAGCTTGACCGACGGAAAGCGTACCGCCTCGCTCCATGACATTGAAGTCGTAGTTTTCGGGAAGGCGGGAAATAAAGTCGGCGGCACCTACCTCTTCTGCGGCACGCATGATTGCTTCCCGTGTGATGGCCGGATTTTTCAAGCTTATGTTGTTTGCTATTGTGTCAGAGAACAAGAAGACATCTTGCATGACTGTAGTGATCCGTGACCGCAGGTATTCCAGGCTGTAATCTTTAATGTCTACTCCGTCAATTCTTATTTGTCCACTGTTGATCTCGTAGAAACGGGTTAGGAGATTGATTGTAGAAGATTTACCAGCACCGGTAGCCCCGACTAATGCCACAGTTTGGCCGGCTTCGACCTCAAATGAGATGTCTTTAAGCACATATTGATCATCGTTGTAAGCAAACCAAACGTGATCAAAGGTAATTGCACCGCTAAACGCTGCAGGCGCGTACGTTCCAGTGTCGGAAGTAGTTTCTTTCGTGTCCAATAAGCGAAAGATCCGATCGGCGCTTACCATGCCCATTTGGAGGGTATTAAACTTATCGGCAAGTTCCCTTATTGGCCTGAATAGTAAGTTAAGGTACATGATAAAGGATACCACAATCCCCGGGGAAACACTGGAATGAATGATGCGATGAGATCCGTACCAAACTAAAAGACCGATGGAAAAGGCCATGATCACTTCCACGAAAGGAAAGAAAATGGAGTAATAGAAGTTTGAGCTAATGTTGGCATCCCGGTAGCGCTTGTTGATAGCCTTGAATTTCTTAAGCTCCTGTTCTTCCCGGTTAAAAAGTTGAATGATACTTACTCCAGTAATGTGTTCCTGAAGAAACGTATTTAGCTGTGCCACCTCATGACGAACGGTCTGGAAGGCTATCTTTATCGCATTTTGAAAAACGATCGTCCCCGCAATAAAGAACGGTATAGGAATTAGGACGACAAGTGTGAGCTTAAAGTCGCTCCAAAACATGAAGATCAAAATAGCGATGATCTGAAGCAGGGAGCCTACGATCTCTATAAGCCCCTCAGAAAACACATCGGCAATTGTTTCCAGGTCAGAAATCGTTCGGGTGATTAGCTGACCTAAGGGTGTCTTATCGAAAAACTTAAGACGAAGCGACAAAATATGGTTAAAGGTTTGAGTGCGCATGTCCAGTATGACAACCTGACCCAGTGAATTGGTCAAATAGGTATGGTTATACTGAATAATAGTCTGCAGCGCAAGCAAAGCCAGCATGATCAGGGTCATGTTCATGAGGCCGGGCATATTACCTTGAAGGATATCCTGGTCTACAGTAACCTGAACCAGCCAGGGTCGTAGGGGAGCAACTGCGGCAAGTGCAATCGTGAGGAGCACAGACCAAAAGAATAACATTTTGTGTGGCCGGGCATAGCTTAAAATGCGTCTTACCAGGCTAAAGTCAATAAGGGTTCCTGTGCTGGCCACTAGTATAGAGTGTACGGGTATTCGACGCAGCAAAGATACAATCCTTCGGCTGGTACAGACATACCGGCACGGCTTCTGTTGGCACTTTGTATCACTTCAAGAAAGCCCGAAACACTTAACTCGCCCTTTCCGACTTCGAGCAAGGTCCCTACGATCGCCCGTACCATGTTCCTTAAAAATCGGTTCGCCTTGATCCTGAAGATCCACTGATCTTCATGCTCTTCCCAACGGGCAAATTCGATTGTGCAAAAATTGGTTTTGACCTGGGTACGGCTCTTACTAAAACTCGAAAAATCGCCTGATCCTGCTAATAATGCGGCAGCCTCATTCATCCGTTCAAAGTTAGGCTTGTAGGTTAACCTTGTAGATAAGCCATAATAAAATGGGTCCTTCGAAAAGTGTATGCGGTATTCATACTCTCGTGAAACGGCATCAAACCGTGCATGCGCTTTGGGACTTACCTCAAATACGCAAATAACGCTTATATCAGGCGGAAGCAAGCTGTTCAAAGAAGTGACCAGGTCGGCGAGTACAAAGCTAGATTCGCAATCAAAATGAGCGAAAAGCTGCCTGGCATGAACACCGGTGTCTGTTCGACCGCTACCCAGTGTTTCAATTTGAAGCCTTAAGACCGTTGAAAGCGCGGCGTTAAAAACTTCCTGCACGCTAAGGGCGTTACTTTGTATCTGCCACCCGTGATAATTGGTTCCTTTAAAAGCTAGTTCAGCAAAATATCTCAAATCGTCTATGATATTTGTATTATGATCCAACGAATACAGAGCGTATATCTTCTGCTTGCATTTATTTCACTCTCTCTCCTGTTCCTGTTTCCGGTTCTTGAATACTCTGCGCCTGGTAAGGGTACTGGTCCCGTTCTGACCCATAAGCTGTACGCGTTTGAAGAAACGGTCGATAACCCGGTGACTAAAGTCGATCCTGATTATAAGACACTCTATACCGAAAACAGTTTGGTCATTGTCCTTTGTATGCTTTTCGTACTTGCGGCAATCTTTTTTTATACTAGAAGAAAAAGACAGATGGCTTTTTGCTGGCTCGCAATTCTTTGTATGCTTATAGCTACGGTACTTATTTATTTCAGAATCAGACCGAACGAGGTGCCCGCCTCTTCAAAAAGGCTGGGAATTGGAGCCTTTCCGCTTTCGGTCTCACTCCTCTTAACTGTTTTTGCGCGCCGAAGCATTAAAAAAGATGAAGATTTAATTCGCTCAGCCGACCGCCTGCGCTGAGAAGCCATTTAAATTCAAGCTGTTAGTAATTTAAGTATGCCATTTGCAAGCGGGGAAATCTTCTTTATCTTTGCGGGTGCTTAAGCAAGACAGCTAAAGTATTCATCAACAACATATGAACCCATTCGAAGAATTGGGTGTCAGCCAACCGGTGTTGCAAGCCATATCTGAATTAGGCTTCGTAACACCAACTCCAATACAAGAAAAGTCAATACCTGTTTTACTGGAAGGAAAAACTGATTTTGTAGGACTTGCACAGACCGGGACCGGTAAAACTGCTGCATTTGGCTTACCCCTGCTGGAATTATTAGACATTTCGGTCAAGCAACCTCAAGGTCTTATCCTTTGCCCTACCCGTGAACTCTGTATGCAGATTACAAAAGACCTGCAAAACTACAGTAAACATATGGGCAGCGGCATAAACAGTGTATCAATCACTGCAATTTATGGCGGAGCGAGCATTAGCGATCAGCTCCGAAACATACGAAAAGGGACTCATATCATTGTCGCCACTCCAGGTCGCATGCTCGATGTGATCAACCGTCAGGCGATTGATTTTAGTAAGGTTAAGTATCTTGTTCTTGATGAAGCCGATGAAATGCTCAATATGGGCTTTCAGGAAGACATCAATTCGATTTTATCGAATACACCCGAAGACAAAAAGACCTGGCTATTCTCGGCGACCATGCCCGCTGAAGTTCGCCGAATCGCTTCAAAGTACATGCATAATCCCTATGAGTTTACTGTAGGGAGTAAAAACACCGGAAACGAGAATATCGAACACGAATATTATGTGGTTCGTGCCCGGGATAAGTACATGGCGCTAAAGCGTATCGTCGATTTTAATCCCGACATTTTTGGGATTATCTTTAGTAGAACCAAGATCGAGACTCAGGAAATCGCCGAAGCACTCATCAAGGATGGTTACAATGCCGATTCGTTGCATGGTGACCTGTCTCAGCAGCAAAGGGACAAGGTAATGAAAAGGTACCGCGAGCGTTCCCTGCAGCTTCTTGTCGCAACAGACGTTGCCGCAAGAGGTATCGATGTGAGTGACGTGACGCACGTGATCAATTACTCTTTGCCTGATGAGCTTGAAAATTATACTCACCGCAGTGGCCGAACAGCCCGGGCAGGAAAAACCGGTGTTTCCATTTCAATAATCAACAGCAAAGAGATCGGTAAGATCAAGCAGATTGAAAGAAGCCTTGGCAAGCGGTTTACGGCGTGTGAAATACCTGGAGGTTTTGAGATCTGTGAAAAGCAGTTATTCGGCCTTGTTCATAAGGTACATGAGGTCGTAGTCAATGAAGAGCAAATCTCCCAATATATGCCCCGCATTGAGGAAGAATTCAAGGATCTTACAAAAGAAGATCTGATACGCCGGTTTTCGTCCATTGAGTTTAACAGGTTCCTGAACTATTACAGCAACGCGCCCGATCTTAATGTTCCGGTAGACTTTAAAGACCGGGCAAAAGCTGATGACCGGATTGGCCGAACTCCTGCCGGCGCAACTGGTTTGGGGAGCCCCGCTGGATCAAATGCAGATTTTACACGGTTGTTCATCAATCTTGGTTCAGTTGACGAGTTTACTAGAGGCGACCTTTTGAGGTTTATCTGCGACCAAAGCGGCATACAGGGTACAAGCATCGGCAAGATTGATCTTAAAGGGGTCTACTCCTTTTTCGAAGTAGAGAACCGCCTTGTCGATAAAGTATTCGAAGGATTCAAAACCGCTCAATTTCAGGGAAGGACCGTTAGAGTGGAAGTATCTCAGGACGGTGACCGCAAGAGGGAAGACCGTAAATTTTCTCCCCGGCCAGCTGGTGGTTACGGCGGCACTTCTGGTGGAGCAAGTCGCCGGCACTCCGAGAGCGAGTCTGGCACTGGTTCAAGCAGAGGACGCAGAGAAGTTGGTGTTAACAACGGAACTGCACGTGAGGGCTCAAGTCGTGAGGTTGGAACTAGCCGGGAAGTAGGCAGCAGCCGCGAGGGAGGCAACCGAAGAGGAGGTCCGAGCCGCGACAAATACTAAGACTATTGCAAAAATAGCTGCGAACAGCCTCCTTTTATTGAAGGTATTCGCAGCTTTAGAATGAGACGCTTAGTATTCGGCATCCCAACTAGTGAAACTATAAGATACTACTACAGGATATTGCCAAACCCAGAACCGCCTGTTGACCCTGGGAAGTTGGAAGTATTGCTGTTTGAGTCGCTAGAATTTTTGGCGTTGTGAGCGAACTTTTGTAAAAGGCCCGGTAACATCGCCGTAATAGCGCCGGTCGCTGCCGCTGGTAAACCGAATTTTGACATAAGTGTTCCAGCAAGGCCCCCAGAAATAGCGCTGGTAAGGGGGCTTTCAGAATTTAACCCGCCTTCTAATGAAGAAAGCAGTCCGCCAAAACCGCCTTGTGAAGAGGATTGATTTTGCAATCCTTGTGTGATGTGTGTGGCTATCTCCTGATGCACAGCATCTGTGTGCTCCTGGGGAATAGAAGATGCTACATTCTGATTACTTCCAAAATGGTCCTTGACCATTTGCAAAACTTGTTCAAACATATTTATTAAGGAAATGCGTTAATTGAAAACCTAAGCGCTTTGCTATCAGTCCCTGAACATTGATACCCTGAATAGCGGCACAATAAGCAGACCAACTCTGTGGACCTTGAGTTAGTAGCTAGCTTTTTTTGATATAAGTTTTTTTGCCGTTTTTGTTGATGTAGTATTTCCCTCCCCTAGGACCCGTCATTACAGCCTGCCCTTGTGGTCCTTTTAATGCGTTATCGACTTGATCGGCGGCTCGGGAAACTGGTGTAGATGTATTTGCAGGAACATTTGCCGCTGAGCTAGGTTGCACGACAGGCGCTTTTATAGCGACAGGGGATTTGCTTGCTCCCTGGTTTACGGCACCAACTTGTGGTTGCACCGCCCCAGCAGAAGTGGCCGCGCTGTTCATTGGAGCTGCCTGTGAAGCTTTGTAACGCTTGTCAACTGTGCCATCTTTCTTTAAGTGGGCGCCCGCAGGAACGGGCCCAGTGGTTGGCGCCTGGGAAGCCGCAGCTGCAGGAGTCCCAATATTGGTAGCGGCCGAAGAAGGAGACGAAGAAGACGACGACAAAGATCTTGACTTTCGCGCTTTCTTCACGGTCGTGGGACCAGCAGCCGGTGCTGTAGTTTGGGCCTCAGCAAGTATTCCAGTCATCAGGGTAAGAAATGCTGTAACAGTAAGAACTTTGATGCGTCGTTTCACAGTTAATTGGAGTTAGTGGTTTTAGTTGATTGTTAAGATAGGGCTTTTAGGTCACATACAGGTTTTCTGCAATCTTTTTGGACAAGTTAAGTAAGCCCGAATTTGATGAACGAACGCTAAGCGAGTTATCGTAGTCCATCTTCTCCTCGATCGTCAAATGGCTGCCTATCGACAAGCCAAGTTTTTCGAGGTGCTGCAGAAAAAAAGTCGATGAATCCTTAACGGCGATGATCACCGCCGAATCGCCGGGACGTAAACTAGCCAGGACTCTGCGGTCACTGGCCTGGAAAAGCCCTTTTGCGTTGGGAATTGGGTCGCCATGCGGGTCAAACCCCGGGTGCCCCAGGAAAGCGTCCAAACGGTCGATAAGTTCGGGTGACTGGATGTGCTCAAGTTGCTCAGCCATCTCATGAACCTTGTCCCAGGAAAAGTCAAGTTTGTCATGAAGGAACGCTTCCCAAAGACGGTGTTTTCTGATTACCTGTAAAGCGCAAAAGGTCCCGGCATCACTCAGTTTTACACTACGGTATTTTTCGTAGGAGATCAATTGCTTTTCACTCAACTTTTTGAGCATATCCGAAACTGAACTTGCTTTAGTTTGAGCCTTCTCTGCAATTTCGTTGGTTGTTGTCCCATCAGCGGAATTGGCCGCTAAAAGGGAATAAATGATTTTTAGATAATTCTCTTCGGCAAGGCTAAGGTTCATTGAAAATCTTAGTTCAATTTCTCAGACAGCTGTCTGATCTCCGTACCGGGCGACGCGCTTTGGTAAAGGATATTGTAAACAGCATCAAGGATAGGCATCCTGGCACCATAGCGGGTGTTCAATTCATATAAGCTTTTACAAGCGTAATAGCCTTCGGCGATCATATTCATTTCCAATTGGGCCGATTTAACCGAGTACCCTTTTCCGATCATGTTACCGAAAGTTCTATTACGGCTAAACTGTGAATAAGTGGTGACTAAGAGGTCACCAAGATAAGCAGTATCCTTAATGTCGCGTTTTATAGGGTGCACAATCTCCACAAAGCGGCTTATTTCCCTAATTGCATTTGAAACAAGAACCGCTTGAAAATTGTCGCCATAACCCAAAGCATGACAGATTCCACTTGCAATGGCAGTTACATTCTTGAGTACAGCCGCGTACTCTGTTCCATAGATGTCATCAGAGGTTACTGTTTTAATGTAACGGTTGGCGATCAGACTAGAAAACTCACTGGCTAATTCCGGATTCAAAGCGGCAACAGTAAGAAATGACAATTTTTCCAAAGCCACCTCTTCCGCATGACAAGGCCCGGTAAGAACGAGGATATTTGACAGATCAATATGGTATCTAAGATTAAGAAACTCGGCTATGATAAGGTTTCCATGTGGAATGATGCCTTTGATTGCCGATACAATCGTCTTGCCTTTAAAAGTTTCGGAATTACAACCACTGAGTGTTTGTTCAAGAAAGGCCGCAGGAATAGCAAGGATCAGCCAGGATGCTTGATTGATGATCTCGCCAAGATTAGAACTTAGGTGACGGGGATCAATGTGAACATCGACAGAACTTAAATACCGGGCATTATGGCCATAGTCCCTTATATGCCGAACGGCTTCATTTTCCCTTAGCCACCAAAAAACACTGGCCCTGCCAGTATCTGTTAGTATTTTAACCAGCGCTGTTGCCCAGCTTCCCCCACCAAGGACAGCAATTTGAGTCTTGCCGCCGGTGTCAGAAGGCATTGCACATTATTTAGGGCTTGTCAATAAGGACTCTTTAGGCACTACCTGAACAAGTTGTCCATCCTTTAAGGTCTTGCTTACCAGAGTATAGGGTGCGGTAATGACTTGGTCACCTTGTTTTAAACCATCAAGTACAGATATATAGGTGTCGTTTTGAATCCCTGTTTTCACCGGGATCAGAGTTGCTACGCCTTTACGAGCGACAAACACCATTCCCTCGGCCATTGGCTTTACTTGCCCCGATTGGGCGGTAACAGTGGCTTTGGATTTAGCGGGTGCTGAGCCACTTTTCAAACGGCTGGGTTTCGAAGTACTTGCCAGCGCAGAATCACTGCGGGTGGTCACCGCCTGGATGGGTACCGCGAGCACTTTAACCGCTTTTCGCGTTTCAATATCGACCGAGCAGCTAAGTCCCGGTTTGAACGGCGCCGACATGCTATCTTTACGGTTCTTGATCAGATCGCGGTATGAAGCCGGAATCAACCTAATTTTAACGGTAAAGTTCGTTACCTGATCAACAGAGGTTGCCGTGCTGGATGTATTGCTCGCAGAGCTTCCAATCTCGAACACCACCCCTTTAAATTTTTTTCCCAGGTAAGCATCGACGCTAATGTTTGCAGTATCCCCTATGGCTACCCGATTGATATCGTTCTCGTTCACATCAACCTGAGCTTCCATAGACGACATATTGGCAATACGCATCATCTCTGTACCCGCCATTTGAGACGTTCCTACAACCCGCTCACCCAATTCGACATTGAGTTTTGAAACCGTCCCGCTCACAGGAGAAAAAATAGTCGTTTTTCGAAGATTGTCACTCTGCTCTTTAACAGAAGCCTGATTTGAAGATACATTGAAGCTTGCAGCAGCTATACTTTGTTTCAAAGCGTCTATGCTAGCCTTCGCCGCTTCATAGTCTGATTTCGCTTTATCAAACTCGCTGGACGAAACGACCTTATCGTTGAATAATTGTTTGGTACGTTTAAAGACCGCTTCTGTGTTACTAAATGTCGCCTGAGCCTGAGCAAGCAATTGTTTCGAGTTCGAGTACTGCGCCTTAGCCTGGTTTACATTAGATATCGCTCGGTTCATGCCGGCTTCATATACGTCGGGCCGAATTTTTACCAGTAACTGCCCCATCGTGACGTGATATCCTTCTTTTACGGTCAGCTGTACTATCTCACCAGGTACATCGGGCGAAATTTTTACTTCTTTCTCAGGCTGAATTTTTCCACTGGCCGAGACCGTCTCAGTGATATCCATGCGCTGCACAGCATCAACGGCGACCTTGATCGCCTGATCTTTTCCCCACCAACCAGCCGCTTTGCCAGCGGCACCCAAAATGACCACAGCTACAACCCCAATGATGATATTTCTAACAAGGTTATTCTTTTTTTTCTGCGTCATATTGTTTCTAAGATATTTCCAGACACCGCTATAAGGTAATCTTATTGCCGAGGTAAAAGTCAATGACTTTGGCTTTGAAGATTAGATCATACTTGTCTTGGATCTCGGTTGCTTCGGCCACGGTATACTTGCTTTTTGCCAGGTTAAAGTCAAGCGAATTTAGCAAACCGACATTATACCGCTGCTGACTATAATAGAACGACCGCTTAAGTGATTCACTTGAGAGGTGATCTGCCGCCAGTTTCTTATCGGCAGCACGCAGATCGATCACCGCCTGGACAATTGTTTTATTAAGGGTCGTTCGAGCAATTTCGGCGTTTAACTGTTGGTAGCTAAGGTTGATCTTAGCCTTACGAACATTAATGCGGGTTTGCCAACCATTAAAGAGGGGGACGCTCAGCGTAAAACCGTAATACTTGCCTAAGTTATTCTTGAGCTGTTCCTTGAGCGGCTGTATAGTGCTGGATGGAGGAGTAAATCTAGGAGCCAAGATCCGATCCCTGCCCGTGGCCGTGAAAAAGTTAGTCGTATCAACCCTTCCAGTCGGTACAGGATTGCCAAATTTACGGTATGAGGGAGAATAGACATCGCTTATAGACGCACCCAGGGTCAATAAGGGATAGTATGCAGCCCGGGCAACATCAAGCGCGCTTTTGTAAACCCGTGCCTGATCCTCCTCTATTTTGATATTGGGCAACACTTGCTGGGCTTTTGCAAGCACGTCAAGTGCATTGTATTCGGTCTTTATACCATCTATCACGACCGAGTCTGGGCGAACAACGGTAAATGTTTGGGTAAGATCCAAATTCATGTATTGCTGTAAGTTTGTTCGCGCGATATCGAGGTTGTTCTGGTAGGTGGTCATGGTTTGAATATCCTGCGCGTACTGAGCCTTGTCCTGTAACAGATCGGCTTCGGTAATATTGCCGACATCGAGCTTTTTCTGATCGTTGTCCAGCTGCAGTTTGCTTACGTCAGACTTTTGCTTGATGGAAACGATGAGATCTTGAAAGCTTAGCATCTGTAAATAGTAGGTTAAGACATTTAAGATCGCGTCATTCTTTGCACGTTCTACCCTTCCCTGGTCGGCTTCAAGCTGATATTTATTTTGCTTAATGAAATTAAGCTTTTGAAAACCGCCGAAAAGAACGATCTGGCCGTTCAGAGACCCTTGCAAAAAGTGTGAGTTCGAATTTGTGTAGCTATTGTTGGTTGGGTTTAGGGAGCGGCCCAACTGATTTGACTGCTGGACCGACCCGTTAAGATCAGGCAGAAGATTGGCGTAACTTCCCGTTATACTTTCCCTGTCAAGGGCCTCGGTAAGTTTAGCTTGCTTGAGTTGAAGGTTGTTTTGGATAGCATAACTAATCGCGCCTTCCAAGGTGAATTTTTGCTGTGCTTTGACCTCGAGGGTAACGCCTAAAAGGAGTAGGAGTGCTCCTAGAATTCGAATGTTGTTCATAATAGGTAGGACAAAATAAATGACTTTTTAGTGTTCGGGTTATAAAGGATCGAAATACTTGCGGTTATAATTCGATGCGCCCATCAAGAAGGTTGATGATGCGCTTGCCATAAGACGCGTTTTTCTCAGAGTGGGTTACCTGAATGATAGTAACGCCTTCATAATTAAGTTTCGTAAAGATTTCCATGATCTCTTCACCCTGCCTTGTATTGAGGTTCCCAGTAGGCTCGTCTGCCAGTATCAGGGCGGGATTTGTTACGATCGCGCGCGCTATGCCGACAAGTTGCTGCTGACCACCAGAGAGCTGTGACGGAAAAAGATCTTTTTTCCCGACTATTTGGAACCGGTCGAGCATATCACTAGTCCTTGCCTGGCGCTCTGAAGCTTTAACCGAGTGGTACAGCAAAGGCGTTTCGATGTTTTCGTATACAGTTAGCTCATCGATAAGATGGTAGGCTTGAAAAACAAAGCCTATGTATTTCTTATACAATTCGGAACGCTGCTTTTCTTTAATCCGGTGTACGGCCTCTCCATTAAACAGATATTCACCTTCTGAAGGCTCATCAAGCATTCCGATAATATTCAAAAGGGTTGACTTCCCCGAGCCACTTGGACCCATGATCGAAATAAATTCGCCTTTCGCAACATCAAGATTTATATCTCTAAGAATAAAATTGCGGTTGCCCCCTGTTTGGACCCACTTAAATATGTGCTTTAATGAGATCATGGTATGGTTTGAGCCTCGCAATGTATCAAAAGTATGCCATGAGGTTATATCATTGATTAATAGATCATTCTAGCGCATGTTGGATTACCTCTGTACGCAATCGATACAACACTACCTATTCACTAGCACATGATCGTACATCTCGACCCGTCCTGTATACCTTCGCAACATGACAAGCACTGGAAAATCTTTAGTGACCATCGAAGCAACGGTTAATGTCCCGGTAGAAAAGGTATGGCATTTCTTTACCGCCCCAGAACACATTATGCAGTGGAATGCAGCCTCAGATGTTTGGTTGGCAATCGATCCTCAATAAGTTCAGAGATTATACGGAGAACACATGACTTTGAATGTGGTTAGGCGAACAGGGCTGCCAGTTTAAACGAAAAGTATGCAGTCCTGCATCATAGTCATAACGAATCTGGACACCTGCCTGCTGGCAAATTTGCCATACAATTGCGAGTCCTAATCCATTACTGTCGCCAGCCACACTGTTCTTATAGAACCGGGTAAATATGAGGTCTGTGTCGAGTGAATCACTGTTCGAGGTGTTACTAATTTGGAGAAGATTTGCATCGGATGTTATTGAGATAACACCTTCTGCTTTATTGTGTCTGGAAGCGTTGCTCAACAAATTATTTAAGAGGACATCAGCAAGATATGAATTGATACTAAGATGTGATTCCTTTAAATTCAGGTGAAGCGCAAAACTTCCGGTTATCCAGAAATCCCTCAAATCTTCAAGCTTATCTTCTATAATGGTCTTTAGTTCAATGCTCCTTGATTGCAAATATTCTCCATGTTCGATTTTTGCAAGTAATAACAAGGATTGGCTTAAACTTGCTAGCCGTGAAACGGATTGATATGCGCCATTTAATGCCTCATGCTGTTTTCTGTTAAGTGTCCCGCTGTGCATGATTGAATCAAGTTTGGATCGTATGACCATCAAGGGAGTTTGTAACTCATGGGACGCATTTGCGGTGAATTCCATTAATATTCGGTAATCTTTCTCTGCACTCAAAATTAAGTTCATTAGGCTTTGATTCATGAAGCCGAACTCGTCGGTTGCGGTTGCTGAAAAAGCAATCTTTTGCTTGCTGCCAATCTTATAATTTACGAGCATTTTAAGGGACGAATAAAAGGGGTGCCAAAGCTTATTGATGACGTAATGTGTCAATAAGACGGAGCTAACGATCACGATCAAAAGTGTTAGCAATGTAATGGAAGTAATAGATCTTGCTAAGCTGTTTAGTCCCTCTAATGGAAGGGCTACCGATAGAAAATCCACATGGTCACTGTCTTTGAACGTGTAGTTTAAGCGACGGTAATTAACCCGCTGATTTTGCTCAGGATTCAAAAGTCTCAGGGTTTCATAAGTAGGATCGGTTGGGCCCTGCCTGCTTTCATTATACTTGAAAATCCCCTGTTCGAAGTAACCACTTGGAGGCAAATGATGGTTAACCTTACAGTATTTAGATATTTTAATCGTTTGCTTGAGGAGAGCATGGTCCATCTCTGATATTAGGATATGGTTTATCCACAGATAGGAGATGAGCGACGAAGTGAGAAATATCACGACGGTTAAGGGAAGGCTTATCCGGTTATAGCGATCAAACAGCTTCACTTAAGTTCCTATAAGGTAAGTCTGTACCCAGTCCCGTAAACCATACGTATGTAGTCAGGACACCCGGCAAGGAGCAGCTTCTTGCGAAGATTTTTGATATGCGCATAAATGAAGTCAAAACTATCGGCCATCATGGCGGTATTCCCCCAAAGATGTTCGACAATCGCCTCTTTGGTAACGATCCGGTTTTTGTTGCTAATTAAGTATAAAAGAAGCTGATATTCTTTCCTGGTCAGCGGTACATCCAGTTCGTTAAGTTTAATGGATTTGTCTTTTAGATCAAGCTTAATCGCGCCAAACACTACCTGATTTTGCCCTTCAAATGATCTTCTCCTTATAATTGACAAGACCCGGGCACCGAGCTCAGGCAAATGAAAGGGCTTGACAAGGTAATCATCGGCACCTTCGTCCAGTCCTGCGATACGGTCATTGACCGAGTCCCTGGCGCTGATAATGATGACCCCTTCAGGTTTTGCCTCTTTCTTGAGGAGTCTTAAAATGTCAATCCCGTTCCCATTTGGGAGTGTTATGTCTAGGATTACACAAGCATACTCATTCAAAAAGACTTTTTCTAAAGCGGTGTCGTAGTTTAGGGCGATGTCGCAGCTGAACTCCTCACCTTCGAAATGATCCCGAATACCCTCAGCGATATGCTTTTCATCTTCAATAATCAGCAGCTTCATAACTTTCTTATTATGGACTGATTAAATAATTCAGGCCTTATCCTTTGATAAGGCCTGAATCAAGTAGCAAAGTTTAAAATGTTATTTGGTCAAGCCGCTTCCATCCCGCTGGTAGCAGCCAATATCTTTTCCAGGCGGGTTGATCGCCGTTGCTCCAAATTTCGGATCCAAGGGAACCCCGGCCGGAGTGATCGTAAAATTTGTCGTTCCCTTGCCAACCGCAGGGGAAGTAGGCTGAAGATGAAAGTCGAAGCCCTTCGTGTAGGCAAGTCTATCGAGGACATAGTAGGCGCCTTTGCTGAGATCAAGTGGAAGCGGATAGTTTACAAACTGTGGGTTATTTTTACTTACTAAAGAGCTTCCATTGTAAGGGTCCCCTAACTTATAACCTGCAGGAAGAAAAGTAGCTGGATTTGGAATATCTGTCGGCTTTGGTTTTGTAAGGAAGGGGACAGGATAGAATTGATTTGTAAGGACTAAACTATCGGCATAATTGTAGTTGTTTGAGTAGAACATATGAGCAGTATCTGCGATTAATAGCGCATTACCCGAATAGTTCCCCGAACCAACGATCCTAAGTCCAATACGGCAATTAACCATCATGTTATTGTAAACCTGACCGGCGGCGTTCTGTTCAAAACTAATAGAGCCTCCGCGGCCGCCCTGGTTTCCGGCACCGCCGTAATCGTAACGGCGAAAACCACCATTGATGATAGTGTTGTTATACACCGAGATCTGATCCTGGGCAAGCGTTCCTCCGTTCGACATTTTAATCCCGTTTGTACAAGGCCCCATCATAAGATTATAGGCGATGTTGCCAATGGTACCGTTTCCACCTTCAAAGTTTTCGGTACCATAGATTCCACATTTCTCGAAGACATTGCGCATAACGTTGAATTTTCCACGAGACACAGAAATATTTGCTCCGCCATCGATACATCCATAAAACCATGAATCTTCTACGTCCACAAAGCCATTCACATTCGTAAACTTGATCGAAGGCGCATAACCACCATTTTTGGTTCCAAAGGTCTGAGCCGTTCCAATCTTACCTCCTGTAAACTCTAAGTGTGTATATTTGAAGACCATGAACTTCGTTGTGCTGTCTCCTAAAATTCCGCCCCACAAACCTGCATAAGCTGGATCGGTCATGGGATCCTGGTTAGGATTATCCAATTTGGTGATATTCTGAACGGTGAAATACACCGGCTTTTCCTTTGTCCCAAGAGAAGCGAAATTACCGTGAACAAAGAAGTTGAAGTTTCCTTTCAGGTATACTTTCACGCCAGGTTGGAAAATTACCGTATCCCCTTTATTGACGACAATGTCGCTTGTAACGTAATACACCGAGTCCTGAAGGAAGGTGCCTTTGAGCGTTCCACCTACGTTACCGGGCTTAACCGGGTTTGCAACCTTAACAATCGGCACAGAAATTATCGGATTGTCATTTTTTTTCTTGCAGGAATATGCCGCAAGGAGTACCCCAGAGAGTAATGCGACCTGTAGCCGCTTAAACTTAATTGCTGAATTTTCCATTTTTGTCGTGTTATTTAAAGATTTTATAGTGATTGAGATTCGGGTTAGAGTTTGTAGCGAAGACCTAATAGAATATTTTGCCTAAAATCATCTCGCTGCACCAGAATGCGGTTTGGATCGGTTTGACCCGGAAGTCCCCCTCCAGGAAAATTAATCAGTGTATTCTGCCGTAAAATGTCCTGGTACTGTTTATTATTGAGCAAGTTGCTTGCTTTCGCAAACACCGAAAAACGGTGACTCAGCCGTTTATTCAGGGAGAAGTCGAGCTGCGTATTTGCACGCTGCCAGGTGTCAAGATCCAGATAAGGAGAAATAAGCGCGATACGCTTGCCGGTGTAAACAAGACTTAGCTGGGCATCGAATCCTGAATTGACGTCTTTGAAGAGCAAAGACAAGTTGCCAATGTGATCTGCCTGGCCCTGAAGGGGACGGGTTTTACTTCCAAAGCGAGAGACGGGAAAACCACCGGCGTCTATGTAGGCGATCTGTTTTAACGTAGTAACTGCTGAGTGGGTGTAGCTGTAGTTGGCGCTCAGGCCAAACTTTCCAAAGAATTTGGAACCAACTAGCTCAAGCCCATAGTTAGTCGCGTCTGATCCAGGATTAGTAGGACCATATAAAACATTCGGATTATTGGCCGTTATTGGCGACTTATTTAACGTAAAAGTCGAAACCTCAATAGGATTCATGATCTTTTTGTAAAAGAGCCCAACCAGGAAATAATTGGTTACCGAAAAGAAGTTGTCATACCGCAGATCGACATTTTGAGCTACAGCGTGCCTCAAATTATAATTTCCGGAGGTCGTGTATAATGCGTCGACAGCAGTCGAGTTGGACGAAGGAATGAGGTCGTAAAGAGTAGGCCTGCTAATCCCTGCGAAATAAGACAAACGAAGATTTTCCTTTTCAGTAAGGGCATACCTCAGGTGAAGGCCCGGAAGAATATCGGTATAATGAAAGCTTCCAGTTTTGCCTGGTAATGCAGGCGATATTTTAGAGGTGTAACCTTGATCTGTTGTCTCCTCCCTTATCCCGGCGATGACATGAAGTTTACCGATAAGTAACTTGGCTTCAAGGTAAGCTGCAGAAACCGTCTCATGGGCGGTATAATTGTTTTCATTTGTCGTGTCCCCTAAAGCCGCAGCAGGAAATGGAATGAAGGAAAATACCGCGTGGTTAATCGTTGTGAAAACCTGTTTGTCACCAGCACTCTCCAAATAGTGATTGTAATAACCTTCTCGGTTCTTATTCCTATATAGCCCTCCGGCCGATAATTCGAAAACGTCTCCTAACGTATACCTGATGTTGAGCTTTGCAGATTTGTCAATGTCATTACTATGCGACCATTGACTGGGAAAGTTGCTTAAATAGAGGGTACTGGAGTTAACGCCGGTCTTATAGGTTTCGAGAACAACCTGGTCGGGCGTTGTCGTACTCGCATTGGAATAGGAGACCGTCCAATCGGCGACAAGGCTCTTTGAAAATTTGTCAACACCAGAAAGGGCTACGTGAGCAAGTCGTTTTCGATCGAAGACAACACGATCTAGGTAGTCGACTTCGCCTTCGCCGCCAAGGCCCGTCTGCGTTGTATGGCTGTGCTGGTCGTTATCCAGCTGCAGGAATAAGCCGTACAGATCGATGGAATGGTTTTCTGAGAACACGTAGTTAAACTTCGCGTGAAGTCCGGTACGCGTTTGGAGAAACGAATACTCACGCTTCTGAACGTTAACGAATGCCGGTGAATTAGGCGGATTGTTATTCGCCCCCTGGCCGGCGTAATAAAGCGTATTGCCGCCAAGGTATTCCCTGGAATAGCTGCCGCCAAACATGTAACCAAGCCTCTGATTGAGAAGTCTGCTTCCAAGTGTGAAGCTGCCAACCACGTTCAGCGGATATTTGATGTTATGAAAATTTAACTGGCTGGTGTGTAGATCACCAATTTTGGCCACATCTTGAGACCCGTATTGTTCCGAGGGTGATTTAAAGCTGATCCCCTTGTGGCTAAACCCCGAAAAGTTTCGATCCAGGAAAACCGTGCTCCCGCCTGTTGCCAGGTTTGCGGTCACCGAGAGGTGTTCAGGACCATCTTTCATGACCATGTTCGTAGCGCCGCCTATGGCATTCGCTTCCTGATCTGGAGTTAAAGACTTTACAACTTCCACGCGCTGGACCATATCGGCCGGGAACATGTCAAGCGGGACCGAACGCTGAGTAACGTCTGGACTGGGCAAAATGATCCCGTCGATCGACGTATAATTGTATCTCGAGTCAAGTCCTCTAATTATCGCATACTGACCGTTGCCGCTGCTTGAGCGCTGTAAGGAGACTCCAGACACTCGCTGCAAGACATTTCCGACCGTTATATCGGGAGAGATCTCAATGGCATGAGCAGAGATAGCATTTAGCAGCTGCGGGGCGGTTTTTTCAATTTGGCGTTCCCGGGCATCATTCTGACGGTGTGCAGTAACATTCAGTTCGTTTAATTCTTTTGACGAAGGCTTAAGCGTGATTGAAATTGTTTTAAGGCGCTCAGACCCTATGACCACTTTATCCACTTTGTTTTGGTAACCAACAAAGGATACCGTGACCGTATAAGTTCCGGGTTTAAGTCCCTTGGCGACGAAGTATCCATCGAGCTCAACGAATAAACTTAATCTGGCTTCCTTAACTCCAACAGAGGCACCCACGAGGGACTCATCGTTATATGAATCAGCCACTCTGCCGCGGAGTGTCTGGGCGGTAATGGAGTTAGACTGAAGTAGAAGCACGCAACTGGAACCGAATAAAAGCAATGCCAACAGCGCAAATTCACATATTTTAAATACTGATTTCCTACAAATTCTCATATTCAAATAGACCAAGAAAGAAGCAATGAAATCAGCGTATATAAGCGGCTATCTTATAACGCAGATAAAAGTAAGTGAAACAAATTGATATACTGATGACATATTCAGTTTGAACTTTTTACAAGTTCAGAATTAATTCCAAATCCTCGAACAGCGGCTCAAAACGGCATCTGAGACCGGTCGCTTTACACCAAATGACCGAAGATTTAACAATTAAATAACATAAATAAATCGGATAGGCAATATGAAGATACAATCTAAAAAAGACAAAAAACGTATACAAAAAAGGAAAATGAAAGGTGTTTTTATATACTACCTCAACGTGACATCGGAACATATTTTTTCAAAGGTATCGGCCCGTGTAGCGTTAAGTTTCACATTTTTTCCATTGACGGTAATTAGTGCAACGACCGGTGGTTCGGTGAAATACTGGAAAGAATCTGACCAGGGACTTTTTAATTTGGCATATGGAGCGGAGCCACCGCCACCGTTGTTTATGTTATAAAATGCGCGTTTAAGGGTGATCCTAGGACCCGTGTATCCATCCTTGTAAATACTCGTCTGTGGACTTACCTTAAGAAACGAAAAATTGTGTTCGTCTCCGGAGATAAACGAGACAAACTTTTTGCTATTATTCACGCAGATCGTTAGAATCTCATCACGTCTTTCAACAGCGCCTTTGGAAAGTGGCTTCCCGGCGACAACGGCTCTGGACGTGTTATCCCCATCCCAATACATGGCATCAGAGAGGTGATCTCCATTGGGAAAAGCCGCACCATGAATATTCACAAAGATGTGATCGATGTTTGGGTTTTGCTCCATACTCCGCATAGTCTGGTTCAGCCATTTAACTTGCTGATCCATGATATACCCTTCAGGACATCCACTTGTCACTGCGGGAACGCTGCTTTCCCAGTATTCAGTGTTCAAGACGATCATCCCCGTATTACCATAAGTATAGTAGTACACGTTCTCCTTGTAGGTCGGAAAATCCTGTTTTGAGGGATCGGGGTCATAAGAAGCCCCGTCTTCGCTTTGAGGACCGTTTTGAGGGTTCACGAACGCCTTCGCAAAGGTGGCCTCGCCTGATACCTCGGCATAAGGGAAAATCTCCAGCCCATATCCGCGGGGAAGAGACGGCGTTTTTAAGTTTGTCTTGTTGGGTTCATGGTCACCAAAACCAACATAAACCGGCACCTTACACCAGAATGGCTCGAGCGCACGCTTGAAATTAGCATACTCCATCATATGTCCACCCTCACTGGTGTTACCTCCGGTCGTAAAGTCGCCGGTACACTGGAGAAAGGCGGCATTATGCATCATCGCGGCTGCCATAACACTGCGTGTGGCCGCATAATTAGTTCCACCGAAATCGCGCTCACCGCCGCCTGTAGTAGCCCGGTTGGCGCTGGCAAATGCGAAAGTAAATCCAGTGCGGCTTCCCTCTTTTGGGGCTGTTGTGACCGAGTGGCTTTCTTTGCGGTCCCCGTAAAGAACGGTATAGACATACTTCGTCGCTGGACTAAGGCCATTTAAGGTAAGCTCGTGGTGAGTCACTTCTGACTCGTCCGAGAATGTTTTACCGGCTATTTCGACCGAGGTCTTTAAAGGCACCTGCGTATCATAGGATATTATAAAACGATCTGAATGCATATCGTTCACAAGAGGGCCCTGGGTAAGGGTTGGGACGACCTGGTATGGTCCTTTGCCCTCAAAAGCTACCCGGCCTTCATAGATTATTCGTCCAACACTATCCATAATGCGGTATCCGAGGATTCCCGATCCTTTGTCTGCGAGGTGAAAGAAATCAGTCGCCTTTGTGAATGTCTTTTTCATTTCAAGCAAGGCCTTTCCGCCAGTCATCTTCACATCACGGGGAAGGAAGGCGATTGCCGGATATTCTGAACTTTCATTGAGCGGGCCATAAGCAACCGTTCCTTTGAACCCTGGGTGATTGATATCGATATTGATACCAGTTTCAACGCCCTTCAGATTTCCCATAATTTCGGGAAGCTTGTAGGCGTCTACTTTTGCAACATCGGTGAAGGTTTGACCATTTGCATTAAAGGTCAATTTCCCGTCTGAATTGAAAGCCATAGCGGTTAATACCTTTGGGATCTCTGCATTTGGAGCGATTTGAGCATAACTGCAGGCGATTTGGCTCACCATAAGCAAGCCGATAATCTGAAATCTTTTCATGTGAGTAGGTTTAGTTTTTGTAGACAAGGGCCTGGAAAGTCCCAGGAAGGATTTTTGATGTTTTTTCATCGGTGCCGTCAAAACTGGCGCTTGGCAGGTAGATCCTTTTCGTTTTTTGGTCGAGTGCCATTGTCTTGGAAAACAGTTTTGTTTTCACGTGCTGCATGGTTTGGTAAGTGGACTTGTCCACCTGTTTGATGATGGTGATATCGGCAAGGATGCTTGAGACATAGATGAGTTGCGTCTCAGGATCGAATACTACCGCGTCATTATGGTCTCCGATGGGAATGGTAGCCAGAATCTTTCCGTCGCTGGTATTAAGGACAACCAGGTTATTGCTTCTCGCCCCACAAAACAACAGGTGGTTCTTAAGGTCAATTGCCATCCCCGCCGGGTCATGGTCTGGCGCCAGCGAAAACACAGCTACTTTTTGCAGAGCCCTGAGATCGACTTTGGCAATTTTACCTTCGGCTTCCAGATTGATATAATAGAATCCTTTTTCGTCACTAACACCAAATTCTGTTTTTCCCAGGTTTGTGACGGTGCCTTTCACAGCATTTGTACGTGCGTCAATGACCATAATGGAATGTGCTGATAAATCCTTTGTTTTCGGGCGTAGCGACAGCGATACCATGTACACCGTGTTGGTTATTGATTGAGCCGACAAGTGCGTCGCGGTCTATATCAACAACATCGACCTTTTCACCATGAGAAAGATACAGTCTGCGGTTTACGGCGTCGACGGAGAGATAATCCCAATTTCCGTTTCCAGAAACCGGAATCTGTTTAAAGGCTGTATAGGGCTTGTAGCCTCCCTGGCCGAACGACAGCGCGGCAAAGGCGAAATTGGCCACCAGTAGTGGTAAGATCTTGTTATTCACTTTGAGGGTTAGTTAGCGTGCTGTGCTTCCTTATGATTCACATAACTAGTTAGCCCTTAAATCTGAATGGTTTCCGCTTTTCGTATTACCAAATTGTTACTTTACTGCGAAGTAAGGTTACACCTCCATCATATTTTCCAGGACAACCTGTCCATCAAGCATCCGGATGATGCGGTGACTGTAGCGGGCGTCATGCTCTGAGTGTGTTACCATGATCACCGTCGTCCCGTTGTCGTTGAGGTCTGTGAGCATTTGCATCACCTCATTACCGTTGGTTGAATCCAGGTTACCGGTGGGCTCATCAGCAAGTATTAAGCGGGGTTTGTTGACTACCGCACGCGCAACAGCTACACGTTGCTGCTGGCCGCCCGAGAGCTGCTGGGGAAAATGATTGCGTCGATGCATGATCTGCATTTTGTCCAGGACTTCTTCCACGCGCGTACGGCGCTCCGCAGAGTGTACCCCGAGGTATAGCAGTGGAAGCTCCACATTCTCAAAAACTGTAAGTTCATCGATCAGATTAAAGCTTTGAAAGACAAAGCCGATGTTCTTTTTACGGAGGTCAGCGCGTTTGCGCTCATTATAATGGGATACCTCTTCGCCGTTGAAAAGGAAACTGCCGCCATCCGGGTCGTCGAGCAAACCCAGAATATTAAGAAGCGTTGACTTTCCGCAGCCCGACGGACCCATTATTGACACGAACTCCCCTCTATTGACATTTATAGACACTTTATTAAGTGCCACTGTCTCCACTTCCTCGGTTCTGTATACTTTTTCGAGATCAGTAATGTTAATCATCTGGTTATTTTTTTATAATTAGTTCCTGGTTAGTACCGTAATTGTCGTAGCTGCTGGTGATCACCTCGTCACCGGGTTGCAGCCCTTCGGTCACTTCAAAGTAATCGGGATTTTGCCGCCCGAGTTTAATATTAACCTTGTAGGCTTTATCACCGGCCTGGCTAACCTTGAAGATCCAATTGCCTCCTGTCGCCTGGTAAAAACTACCGCGGGGCAAAAGAACCGCCTGGGTCTTGTCGCTCAGTGCCAGCCTTATCTGCAGGGTTTGTCCCCGGCGAATTCCTTGCGGCTTTTTGCCGATAAATTCGAGATCAACCTGGAATTTACCGTTTGCCACCTGTGAAAATATCTTCTTGACCTTTAGTTTATAGGTCGCGTCATTAAAGTCAAATTCACCGATCAGCCCGGGAAAAACTCTAGATAGGTAAAACTCATCAATATCTGCCCGCACCTTAAATCCGCTCATGACGTCGATTTGCCCTACCCGGGCTCCTTCCTTTAAGTTTTGACCAAACTCGGCGTCGAAGGAAGTGAGCTCTCCGTCAACCGGCGCCCGAACGGTAAGGTCTTGTTCCTTTTTTCGCATGAGCTCAAGAGCGTGTCCCGAGCGGCCGGCTGACTCGTTCATTTGCTGAGCTTGCAGTTTACCTACGACGGTATCGGTATGGACGGTTTTCTCGGCAAGTTTGCGGCGCTTAAGCTGGTAATTATAATTCACCTGAATTCGCGCGAACTCGCTGTCGGCGATTACCTTTTGCTCGTGGAGCCGCCTTCCCGCCATGAAATCCCGCCGGGCATTTGCTAGAGCGGCATCAACATCAGCCATTTGATTTTGATTCACGATGCTGTTTTGCTGGGCCTGATTGTGCGTTTGCTGCATGTCGGTAAGTAAACGCCGTACTTCGGTCTCTTGATTAGACAACTGCAACTCCAAGTCGGTATTAGAGAGCTTAATGATGGGATCACCCTTTTTGAGCTGCGCGCCATCTTCAACAAATTTTTCTTCTACCCGTCCGCCAACAATGACATCAAGATAGATCGTTGTAATGGGAAGCACATTGCCATTCAGAGGGACAAACTCCTGAAATGGACCATGCGTTACCTTAGAAACAGTTAAGTTTTCGTTTTTAACATTTAGTTTCGATTTTCCGTTGAGAGAAAATATCGCCGTAGTGAGCAGCGCGACTAAAAGCACCCCGCCCCCAAGCATATAAAGTCTCTTTTTACTCCAGACCTTTTTTTCTAAAATACGATCCACCTCTTATTTATTATTTTAGAGTTCAATGGTTGAAAATGATGCCAAGGCTAAAATCCTTGTTTTAGCGGTTTAACAGCCTAAAAACCGGCTCAAGCATCTGGGAACGTACGTTTATGATACAACCATCGTTCAGGAGCGTACGACAAAGCATAACTTTATAACCACCATGACTACCTTGTATGAAATTGAAAGACAGCGTTATTCTTGTTGTTGATGACGACGAAGCGGTTTTGGTGGCAGTTCAAATGCTTCTTAAGCCGCACGTCAGGAAACTTGTCACCGAAAAGAATCCCGAAAATCTTCATGCCCTGCTCACCCGTGAAAAATTCGACGCGATAATTCTGGATATGAATTATAAAAGTGTCATGAATACCGGGAATGAAGGCTTTTACTGGCTTAATAAGATTCATGAGACCGAGAAAGACATGGTCATCATTATGATTACTGCTTATGGAGACATCGATCTTGCAATAAGAAGTCTTAAAGAAGGAGCCGCCGATTTTCTGATCAAGCCCTGGCGCAATGAAAAGGTCATTGAGACTCTCACCCTTGCCCTTGAAAAAAAGCAAGCAGCAGGCCAGCCCTTAAAAGATGAAAAGCTTAAAGTCTCGCAGTCGAGAGTTGCAGGCGGGACTGTCATGATTGGCAGTTCGGATATCATGCAAGAGGTACTTTATAAAATTGATAAGATTGGCCCCACCGACGCCAACGTGCTTGTCCTAGGCGAGAATGGGACAGGCAAGGACCTTGTCGCACGAATGCTTCATGAACGCTCACATCGCGCCGCAAAACCTTTTGTCGCTGTCGACCTAGGCTCGCTGACAGAAACGCTTTTCGAAAGTGAGCTTTTTGGTCACAAAAAAGGAGCCTTTACCGATGCCCGGGAAGACCGAACAGGCCGCATGGAGGCTGCGAGTGGGGGAACGCTATTCCTGGATGAGATTGGCAACATCTCCTTATACCAGCAAGCGAAGTTACTTTCGGTCCTGCAAAATAAACAGGTTATACGGCTAGGGACCAACCAGGTCATCCCGATAGACATAAGGCTTGTAAGCGCTACCAATGTTCCAATCTATGAGCTTGCCGCTGAGTCCAAATATCGGAAAGACCTCATTTACCGGATCAACACGGTTGAAATCAAGCTACCGCCTTTACGGAGCAGAGGCCATGACATTACCCTATTGGCAAATCACTTTTTAAAGGTTTTTGCCGCCGCCTACAAGAAGACCGTTGATTGTTTCGATGCCGAGGCCTTGCAAAAACTGCAGCGTTATTCGTGGCCGGGCAACATAAGGGAACTACAGCACACGATTGAAAGATCACTGATCATGTGTGACGACAACTCTATAGCGGCTGCCGATATTGACTTTAGCACCTTGGAGGCAAACCTGCCCGTGCTTGCGCAAAACGAGTCTTTTCGCCTTAAGGAGATCGAGAAAGACGCCATTTTAAAGGTCATTGACAAACACAAAGGCAACATTACTCAGGCCGCCAGGGAGCTGGGTCTAACCCGTACGGCCTTGTATCGCAGGCTTAATAAGCATGACCTCTAAAAGCTCCAATTTAAGTTCGAATACGGTTGTTATTTTGAGGGTCTTCGTTATCGCTCTAAGCCTTTATGGCAGTATCTGGGTCATTACGCACAGCTACCAGGCGGGCTGGCAAATAGTCACCGCCTTTACAAGTGGACTCCTCATCTGGGAACTCATTACTTACCTCAACCGAATTCATTTAGAGATCAGTCAATTTACCGAAGCGGTTAAGTACCGGGACTTCACCCAGTTTTATAACACCCGTAACAGCCCTTTACCGGTGCGCGATCTGCGGCTTGCGTTTAATGAGGTCAACCACACGTTTAAGAAACTTAACGCCGAAAAGGAAACTCAGTATTATCACTTAAAGACCATTCTTGAGCTTATCGATACGGGTATTCTTTCCTATGATGAGGACGGAAGTATTAAATGGATGAACGATTCTTTTCGTAAGCTCTTTGCACTTCCCTCGTTAAACACGCTGGATGGTCTTATCGCCCGAAATCAGGACCTGAGGATTGTCGTCGACAGTCGCGGGCATTTCACCGACAAGCTAATCAAGATCACCAGCGAGCGAAGAAGTCTTAGTATCCTTATTTCGACCGCGACATTCAAGGTAGACGGAAAAATGAACTATCTGATCGCCGTAAAAAACGTGGATGAAGCGATCGATGAGACCGAAACGCTCGCCTGGCAAAAACTGTTAAGGGTGCTTACCCACGAGATCATGAACTCGGTCGCGCCAATTACCAGCCTTGCCGAAACGATCCAACAGCGACTTGCGGCGCTTCGCACCTCCGAAGGCAGCCCGCTCCTTGACGATATGAGTCTGAGCATAGAAGTGATCAGAAACCGGAGCGAAGGGCTGCTGCGTTTTGCCGAGACTTATCGCAGCCTAAGCAAGATCACTTCTCCCGCCTTTACGCCTATGCCGGTTTATGACATTTTTGAACATCTCAAACGGCTTATGGAGCAGGAGGCTTTGCAGCGCAAGCTTGAGCTCACTTGGGAATTAAGGGACCCAGGGATGATCATCAATGTGGACATTTCACTCGTCGAGCAAGTCTTGCTTAATCTTCTTATCAACGCGATGGATGCGCTCGGGGGGCTTGATGATGGGCGCATAAAGGTACTGGCTTTCATGAACGAAAAGGAACGGCCGGTGATACAGGTTAGTGATAATGGCCCGGGAATTCCAGAAGAACTTCTTGAAACGGTGTTCGTCCCTTTTTTTACGACGAAAAAACAGGGTTCAGGAATTGGTCTGAGCCTCACCAAGCAGATCATGCAGATCCACAAAGGCTCGGTTTTGGTTGAATCGAGGGAAGGGGCCGGAAGCAAATTTCGGCTGGTCTTTTAATGCGCCTCGTTAAAACGCCTCGAGTATTGCCACTTTTATTTCCCTGGGGAGAATGGCGGGAAACCGTCGATGAAAAAGTAATTTATCTGACCTTTGATGATGGCCCAGTTCCTGAAGCGACGCCCTTTGTGATTGATCTGCTTAAGACCTGGAACGCCAGAGCAACCTTTTTTTGTGTCGGCGCAAATGCCGGGCGTCACCCAAGCTTGTTACAGGATTTGCTTTCCGGCGGTCACCGGCTTGGCAATCATACTTTCGATCATCTTGACGGCTGGAAGACTTCGGCTGAGGAGTATCTTGAAAATATCTCGCGCTGCGCCGCCGTCGTCTCTTCCGAGTTATTTCGTCCACCTTACGGCAAGATTAATTTTCGCGCGATCGCCGAGATAAGGCTGCACTACCAGATTGTATTTTGGGATGTGGTAAGCTATGATTTCGACGCGTCTTTTCGCCCAGAGGAATGCATTGCCCAAACTGCCCGGGCTGCCCGACCCGGGTCAATCGTCGTCTTTCACGACAGTTTAAAAGCTTTTTCGACCCTCAAGATCATTTTACCGGCTTTGCTGGAGCGCTGGACATCAGAAGGATTCCAGTTTAATGCGCTTTGATCTGGCAGCGAAGATTAATAAATTAGCTAGAACCCAAGGACTTTACCGAGGGCTAAAAGACTACCGCAACCTGCATGGAGCTTGTTCAAAAAACCTGGAAAAATCAAATAGCCCGGGGAATTTCCAACTTCGGCAATCCGTTTACCCTGCTATTTATCCTGAGCACCTGGGCAAGCTTCCATTTTTTGATTCATGCCCAGGCGATGAAAATAGTTCTTATCTTTTTGCTCTTCGCCTTTTTGCCCACAGGTGTTTTTATTGCCTTCAACGTTCGCCGGGGTAAATATTCCAACTACGACGTCTCCACAAAGTCTCAGCGGCCCAGCTTATATCTTTTTAGCATTATTCTGGTGAGCTGCCTTACCACCACCCTGTATTTTCTCAGAGAACCGCTGTTTATTGTTAAAGGCTGCCTCTCGGCGCTGGTGCTGCTCGTTATCTGCTACCTGATCAACATTCGAACGAAGTGCTCGCTGCACACCGCATTTGCAGTTTTCACAGCAATCGGATTTTTTCACCTGAGCATCTTTGCCGGGGTTGCGTTTATGATCTTTGCGCTGTTTATGGGCTGGTCAAGGTTGGTTCTCGACAGGCATACGCCGAATGAGGTGTTTTGGGGCGGTTTTACGGGGTTGCTGATCGGAGTACTGTTTTACTTTTGGGCTTGAAGGTCAAGCTGCTCCAGGTTGGAAAAACAGACGCGTCCTGGCTACGAGAGGGGATTGCGGTTTTTGAAAAACGGCTAATCCACTATTTGCCTTTCTCCGTGGTGACCGTTGCGTCGCCCAAATACCTGAAAAGTCTGGGGATGAAAGAGATTCTTGAAACTGAGGGCGAAAAGATCCTCGGCGCTATCGACTTTCAGGATCATGTGATCCTTTGTGATGAAAAGGGTAGAGAATGTACTTCACTAGAGCTTGCAACTCAATTGAAATCCTATTCTGAGCGGTCAGGGATTCAAACCCTGGTCTTTGTGATAGGAGGTCCCTATGGTTTTCATACCCGGGTTTACGACCGGGCAAATTCCCTCTTAAGCTTCTCACGGCTCACTTTTTCCCATCAGATGATTCGTTTGCTCTTTGTTGAGCAGCTCTACCGTTCGATGACGATCCTTAAAGGAGAACCCTATCACCATTCATGATAACCTTATAGAATTTACGAAACCGCGTATGAGCCCCTTAAAATTTGTTTTAGCGCTTTTAATCGCCTTCCCGGTTGTTTTTGGTTGCCGGGCACAGATAGTTCCCACTACGGTCACTGTGTCTGGCGACGTTTCAAAGCCGCTGGTGCTTAGCGCTGGCGACTTTAAGACCATGAAACTTTACACGGTAAACCGACCGGCGCATGATGGGGTGACACATACCTACCGTGGAGTTTCGTTATTTGATCTCCTAGTTCAAGCAGGGGCTGTCCCTGGTGGTCAGCTCAAAGGAACCGCTCTCTCAAAGTATGTCGTGGTTGCTGCCAGGGACAAGTATCAGGTCGTTATTGCGCTGCCCGAATTTGATCCCACGTTTTGTGATCAGGTGATTATTCTAGCAAATGAGGAAGACACAAAGCCACTGCCTGCCGACCTTGGGCCTTATCAATTAATAATTCCAGCCGATAAAAAGCCCGCACGGTGTGTTTGGGGTGTCACGTCGATTATAGTAAAGACAGCTACCCCCTAATAAAGCAAAGACGTCCTGGAGCTGGCCCAAAACAAAGGGCCGAACGCTTGAACAGGTAGAAGGCTTGTGGCTTAAAACTCAAAAAACCTAATGATCGACTATGATCGACTGTGATCGACTGATTTTCTTAGCTGCCTTTATCGGTATGGTGATCGTAAACTCCATGAGAACCCATGTAGGAATGTTTAAGACGATCGTCGTCGTTACCGCTAAGTTCAATCAACAGAACAAGGATGGTTACAGTTACTATACCGGCGATAAATAATCCAAGTTCAACTTTGTCTACCTTCATGTTAACTTTTAGCGTTTTCTAAGGTAAAGATATTCCTAACCAGGTATACCGGAGGTCGGACTAAAAAGAGTAAAAAATTGAGTAATTATAGGTGAAGTTTTGCGACTTTGAGGAGCTGCCAAAGCCTGGAATGAAAAGAGGGTAGGTTGGACGGGTTGTAAGATCGGTAAATCCGGAACAGACACGCACGGCCCAGCCCATACTGATCCGTTTTGCAAGTTCAATTTTGATCCCGAATACAACTTCGAGCCAGTAGGCGCGGGTACTGGCCGATGGAAGCGCGGCTGTTGATTTTCCAAAGTACGGCTCGGGTATGATGATTTCCTGTGCACTGTAGCTTACATTCGCCGCAGCCGCCCGTAAGCCGATATAAATAATATTGTTATCATAAGCCCGCTCGAGGTGAAAAATACTGTAATCGAAACCTGCCCTGAGATATTCGCCGGTCGAGCGATAAGTGTACAGCTTGGGTTCGCTTATTCTAACGTGCTCGTAACCCGCCTCGGCACTTAGATAATACCGGCTTCTAAAGTGATAGTCGGCCGAAACCTCGAACTGCTGCCGGTCATTACGAAAGAAAGAGGTTATGGGCTTTGAAAAATCAAGGCCTATTCGCAGGTCCTTTCTGAAAGGAAGGGTGTCTGGGTTATTTCTCGCCGCAATAGAATCACTTTTATTTTTGCGGTAGGCTTGGGCCGAATCTATGCTATGTTTGGCAAACGCTTTATATTCCTTTTCCTTGATCTTGGTTGAATCACGCAGCTGTTTGGGGATCTTTTTTTGCGCCCGGGCTTGATGGGAACACAATAAGACGAGAAAGCTAAAGATTAAACTTAAGACGTATATTCTCTTTGCCATCTCCTATTGAAGGGTCAATACACGTAAAGCCGGTGAAGTAATTATGCGTTAGTGTTATGTCGTAATTAGGCGGCGTCCCTTTGATCGTATACACATAAGAATATCCACAGCCTTGTGAAATAAACTTAAGTCTCTTGGTGTAGCCGATCCTGAGTTTATCTGTTTTAAGATGGTGCCCTATGCCATGCAAATTAGAGTCAACCACGATGACATAGGTGCTAACCGAATCACGATTAGAAACAGGTGCTTTAAAGCCAGTGATACCGACCGAATCACGAATGCTATCCTGATAAATTGCCGAATCCTTAACAAATGAATTCAATGCCGAAATTTTATAGATAACCCGGAAACATGGCAAGGAATCGACATAGCCAACCCCAGGCTTAAGGTTCTTCTTATGCGTGGAGAAAGTGACCTGCAGCTGTGGCAGCGCTGTAGGGTCGCATGAAGATTTATTCTGGCAGGACGTGATCCAAAACCAGCCTATGATCGCGAAGAAACAGCAAAAATACCGGATCATTTACCGCTGCCTGTCCCGGCTTTTGCTTCTGTAACGGCCGGGGAGATGTTTACCGGATCGGGCTGTGTCGGCGTAGCTGGCGCTGACTCAGTCGATGTTACTTCATCGGCTTTTTGCGCCTGTTCCTTTGGATCTGGAGCCGTGAACAGAGGCAGCTTTTCAAGCATTTTAAACCAAGAAATTATTTTCTTGATGTCTGAGGCATAGACCCGTTCGGTATCATGCTCTGGAATGATCTGAGCGAAGTAAGCACGCTGGACTTTGGCGTCTGCTTTTGTGTCTGGAACCGGCGTCGCAGCCATCGCCGCCTGCATGCTTGTAAGGATCTCCTTTAGCGGAAGGTCGTGATCGATTCCATAAACAGTGGTTTCGTCTAAAGAAGCAAGACGTGCGTTGGTATTGACCACAACGCGGCTGGCAGCGTCTTCCAAATGCTGAAGTATGAAACCTGCCTTACTTTGCCCAACCACTTTAAACAACCCTGCTTTACCAGAAACGGCAACTAATCCACTTAAATCCATTAAACGATTGAATCCTGATTACCCAAACGAAAATTACACAGTATTATGATTGCGCCACAGTGTCGTTATCGGAAAGGATTTCAATCGAAAGGATCTTATCCCGTGGCTTGATCTGATCAATAACGTCAACATTTCCGACCACCCGGCCAAAGGCGGTGTGTTTTCTGTCCAAGTGCTGGGTACCCTGCCGGTTATGGCATATAAAGAATTGGGAGCCACCGGTGTTGCGACCTGCATGCGCCATAGACAGCACACCTCTGTCATGATATTGCAAATCACCCTCGGTCTCACAATCGATCGTATATCCGGGTCCGCCTGCTCCGGTTCCTGTAGGGTCCCCTCCCTGGATCATGAAATTAGGGATGACCCTGTGGAAGATGAGACCGTTATAATAGCCAGATTTAGCAAGCTTTACGAAATTGGCGACTGTGTTTGGTGCTGCATCGTCATAAAACTCAACAGTAAGGTCACCTTTTTCGGTGTGGATGATTCCTTTGGTCATGGCCTTTGTTTTTTGTTAAAAATAGCAAAATGGGTAACAATTAAGCTTTTCAAAACGTTTCCAACTGCGTAAATCAACTTTGTGTCGCGTTCGGGTAGTCTCTTCGTTTTCTTTTTAGTGTTTTTTGGGGTCAGGTGTTTTGGTAACCAAATTTTCATTCCTATGGATGAAAGCCAGAAGAATCACCTTAAAGCCTATGGCATCGCCTATTGGTCCCTGGCCCGCAATGAAGAACTGCAATGGCTGCTTAACTACAAGGGCGGCAGCTTTCTGTGTCCTGATTCGCCCTCCTTTGAAAAAGAATGCACGATCAGAGGGGTTACATTTGAAGTCCTGGATGACGCTAGTGCAGGCTTGATCCTTGCGCAGGTTGCTTCACCAGAAGCCAATACCGATGTAGTCAAATTACAAAAAGCGCCGCGCATTGCTGTCTACACGCCCAAGAACAAGCTGCCTTGGGATGACGCCGTTACTCTGGTGCTAACTTATGCAGAGATCCCTTACGATAAGATCTACGATGAACAAGTTCTCGACGGCAAGTTACCCCTCTATGACTGGCTGCACTTGCATCATGAAGATTTCACCGGTCAATACAGCAGGTTCTATGCGGCATTTCACACTGCGGCCTGGTATCAGGAAGATGTTCGGGTGAACGAAAAGATGGCAAAAGCAAGAGGCTTTACCAAGGTCTCAGAAATGAAGAAGGCGGTTGTCATGAAAATGCGGGACTTCACAGCAGGCGGCGGGTTTCTTTTCGCAATGTGTTGCGGTGCTGATACTTACGATATTGCGCTTTCTGCGCAAAACGTTGACATCTGCGAAAGTATATTCGACGGAGACGCCGAAGATCCCAACGCGCAGTCCAAACTTAACTTTGGGAACTGCTTCGCTTTTCAAAATTTCATATTGGATCAAAATCCCTTAAGTCCCGAATTCTCGACGATAAATACGTCGCCTTACGTGCGGCAGGTCGACCAGCGGAATGACGTTTTTACGTTGTTTCAGTTTTCGGCAAAATACGATCCTGTACCTTGCATGCTTACTCAGAATCATTTGAGGGTCATCCCCGGCTTTATGGGCAAAACAACCGCTTTTCGCAAGGAAACCATCAAACCAGGAGTGCTTATCATGGGCGAAAACAACGCGTTAAACGAGGCACGATATATTCACGGTGAATTCGGCAAAGGAACCTGGACCTTCTACAGCGGGCATGATCCGGAAGATTACCAGCATCAGATCGGAGACCCACCAACCGATCTTAATTTACATCCTAATTCACCGGGCTACCGGCTTATTCTAAACAACGTGCTTTTTCCCGCCGCAAAGAAGAAGAAGCAAAAGACATGACGACTGATTTTTCAAGAGTTCGGCCATACCTGCTACATATGCCTTAAAAATGCATAAAAAAACCCTGCCGTTATTAGTGGCAGGGAGATCTACCCGGAGTGTGGGCAGCTTAAGAAAATTTCTTGCGCTACTTGTTTACAGTGATAACTACGTTGCCAATCGTTACTGTGTACGTGCGATCACATGTACCGGTCCCGAAATCAAAGATGTGGTCATTCTTGTAAGCTGTGGATGAAAAATCGATCACCCCACTTACCGGGAAGGAGCCGCCTGCAGCTGGACAGGAGAAATCAAAAACCAGTGGTTTTGCAGCCGTAACCGTAGCTGTGTAATGAACAGGGGTCTGGGCATGACTTACGCCGGCGCTCACACCAACTTCCTTGATTTTTCGGCTTTCAGAATGACCGTTTGGACTCGCCATAGAAGCGCCGGCAACACCCGAATAAGTACGTGTCGAAAATCCTGAATCGGCCGTGAACGTTCCATCAGCATAGGTAATTTTGACGTTGTGTTTACGTGTGAAAGTCGAATCAGTGGTACGTGCAAGAATAACTGACCCGGTAATTGCAAGCCCATTATACGAGTAATTACTAAACGTGATCGTGTCGAGGAATCCAACATCATGAAACTTGTGTTTGAAGTGATTAATAATTAGACCTCTTCTGACCAGGCCATGGGTTCCAAAGTCCATCGTGGCCACACCGGCTTTAGTCGATGTTTCTGCGGTGATAGTGACTGAGTCGCCATTGGGACCTCTAAAATGGTTGTGAACATAAAGGGTGTCTTGCAGGACGATTTGATTACCAGCAGCTGATACAGTGCCCGGCCCGTCCATGAATGACGATCTGCGAGAAACAAAGCTCGAAGAGCTACTTCCACTTTGACTCATATTGTTCTGACTGTTATTATCAGCATCACCTAAAGATTGCATAGCAACCGTGTGATCATTCCCCGCTGCGGCTGAGGTATCTGCGGCCGCCGGTGTTGTACCACTACTATCGGACTTCTTGCAGGAGACAAAAGCCATGGTGAAAACAAAGAGTACCGTTGAAAGTACAAATAGAAATTTTTTCATTTTTTTAAAATTTTGTCAAATGGAACCTCATTTTAGGGTTTGGTGTTCATACGACGTTCATAGCAAGTTTGTTGCGCCATTTGCTATACAATGTAGTTATGAGCCACTTATAGTTTCTTAGGTTAAACCTTTCGCACTTGCTTAACTCTTAACAAGCAAAAATCCCCGAAACGGAAACCGTATCGGGGATTACTTTTTTGGAATAACGAAGGCTTACTTGCTCGGCGCTGTAAGCGTAGCTACGTAGGTACCGATCGTTACTGTATAGATACGGTCACAAGTTCCTGCTCCGTAATCAAACACGATGTCTGACTTTAAGTGGTCGCTATGGAACGTTGTTACACCCCTAACCGGAAAGGTGCCTGCTGAAATTTGACAGGTCAGATCAAAATATAACGCGTTTGCGGGTGTCGTAGTAGCCGTATAAATGACACCAGCCCGGCTGGTACCTGTCAGTGTACCGTACTCAGATATAGTTTCTGAGCTGCTTCCCGCCCTGCCATGCTTAAGAGCCGTCCAAACATTTTGCCCATTGATCGTATTATGAGTGCCTCCAAAATAGGTTACTTTAAAGCCATTGATCTGGTGGGTCTCTGTGGAGTCGCTTGTGCGAGTAACAATGATCGTACCTTCAATTTGTTTTTGGTTGAATGAGTACCCCGCGAAAGTTATCGTGTCGACAAATAGATGATTCGCGTTAGATAGAACGAAATGGCTAACAATTTGTCCATGGCGAATATTTCCGTCAACGGATTTTCTGGTCGAATCGAACGTGCTAGTTAATATACCGGGTGCCGTTCCATTTGGAAGCGTAAGCGTAGTGCTATCGCCGAATTTTCCCTTGCCTTTAATTACCTTAGATGCCAGCTTGTCATTACCCTTGTTAGAGTCCATGAAACTACCTGCTGCATGAAGGTCGAAGCCCATTATTTGGTTACGATAGGGAACTACACCGGTGGAATTGCCGCTGCTGGCAAGGTTGCCCTGACTAGATGTGTTTGCGTCATTCAATGACTGCATAGCTGCCGTATGATCATTCCCAAGCGCGGCGCTTGTATCTGGGTTGACAGCAGACGGACTGGTGCTTGATTTTTTACATGATACGAAGGCCATCGTGAATACGAAGATCATTGCCGTCAGTATAAATAGGCATTTTTTCATAGAAATAGATTTCTTCGGATATTATTATCCAATCTCTACTACGGAAAGTATGATATAAAAGTTACAAACTAAGCAGGCGCTTATTTTCGGGCTAATCGTAAAATTTCCAGCTCAGACCAAATTTGAAAAGATGATCGGGCATAGGATAGTTATGAACGGTAAAGTAACCTGACTTTGGAAAGCCCTGGTTCGCGTAATCATACCTGAAAATAAAATTGGTACGCTTAAGCGTCGCCAAAAGAAAGACGTTTCCCACCGGGTAGTCACCGATCTGCTGGTTGCTGTAAACAAAGAACTGCTGCAGTCCGGGGGCATAATCAAGGGCGTAGGTCTTGCTAAACCAAGTTCCATCTACACCAAGCTTGATCCTCAGTACCTTAAAATAGGTGTTCGTAGCATATATCGAGGCGTATGCATAATAGTCAGGCGAGCGCACAACGAAAGGCGCGTTATTACGCTGATACACCAAGTGAGTCCTAAAGCCAAACTTTCCAAAGCGCAGCTCCTTATCGACGAAGGCCCGCAAAATGGTTATCTCCCCGGGATACTGCGAGGGGAATACGACCTGATTGGCGATACCGGCAAAATAGTGATAGTTGTTAAGCAGATTATACTCGGCTCCGATCGTGAGATCAAGCGGCTTGCTCGAATATAAAGCCGAAAGCTTTTTTACCTTGTCCCGCGCAAAATGAAATCTCCAGGAGTATGAATTTGATTCGTACCGGTCGAACACAAACTCGGGCAGGTTTGATTGAAGGGAAGCCTTAAAAGTTAGCTGCCCAAGGCTTTCTCCGAGGCTCAGAAAGGCGTTTGCGGCAATATAGGTGTCGAAATGATTTGGTCCCACCAGAACATAGGAGCCGTCCAGCCGTATATTAAAGCGATTTGAAAGATCATATCCCGCATTAGCTGCGAGAATGATGTTGTTGATTGTCGTGTCAACCCGACGATCCTGGCGGTAATGCACCAGATCGTCTTTGAGGGAAGCGTCAAGCCGTATTCCACTCGCTGAGAAACTGCGGCTGTCGGTTGCAGACCCACGGCCAAAAATTGATAGACCCAGTTCGTTCTCTAGCCTTGATAGGACTATGCGATCGGCTGTTCTAAGCGTGTCCAGGAAAATGTTTGGGTAATATAGCCCGGGCGAAGTCCCAAACCCCTGGCCCTGATTCGATTGCCTAAAATTATCGTTGTAGTTGTACGTAGAATTCTTATAATGGAAGACGTAATAGCCTCTTGCCGTCGGATAGACTTTGATCTGTTTAGTAACAGGGTCCCTAACTGAGTCAATTCGCCCGACTAAATAGTATTGCCTTAAATAAAGGCTGTAGTCGTTCCACTTCGTACCTGCCCCGCTTAGGTAGACGGGTTGGTATTGATGGTTGCCAATCACCGAAAGGCTGTCGTTCCTCAGACCCCCGTTCTCTTCGGCATTTACTGTATTGACAATTAAGTTTGATATAAAGTTATAACGCAGGTTGCGCGACTGGTACCATGCGAATACCGAGGCATTTAAAACATCGGTAGTTTGTCTAGGATAATAACCGTTGGATCCTATACGGGCGTAAGAAATGCCCACATTCAAACGCGAGTTGATGTTACGTGCATGAACAAAGCGAAACAAGCCTTCGGCAAAACCACTTTTTTGACCCTTGCCGGTCACATAGAAGACATCGGTATAAGGAGACTTGTTGCGGTAGTACTGGATGTCTTCGGGCTGTAAGGTATATACGCTGAACGAATGCTGTCCTGGGGAGAAGCCGGTTGGCCGTCCAAACTCAGGAAATAAGGGTGTAGCGGCCAAACCCAGGTTACCCAGGTTGAGGTAATACCGGTCGGGTTGGTAAAGAACGCTGTAGTTCTCAAACCCTATAAGGGTGGTATCCAGGGCGCTAAGTGTAAGGCTGTCTTTCAGCAGACTATTCTCATTGATCAGTTTGACGCTGCGCGAATAGAAGACGCTTTTCAAAGTCCCCGAATCTTGCTTGATACGGTTTGGATTATTTGGATTATTTGGATTGTTCACAGAACCATTGTAGCCCTGATTCTGTGATGGGGCTCCTCCATAGGGATTTGCCGGGTTGGTGCCTATTTGCCCATAAACTCGTGAAGGTATACCCCACATTATTCCCGGCATGCTGACAAGCACAAACCAAATGACCTTTGATAGAAAACCGGTTACTTTGCTCAAATCCTTACCTGCGAAAGTCGGCTATCAATTCTTTCAAAATAACGGTCATTCCTGGTTCGGCCTTCGTTGCGGTCTTAATGATCTCACGGAGAGACACCGGCTTCAAATTCCCGGGGTCACATTCGTCGGTAACGACCGAAATGGCGAATACGGGCAAACTCATATGGTTCGCGACGATGACCTCGGGAACGGTGCTCATACCAACGACGTCACCGCCAATGAGGCGCAGATAGCGATACTCGGCGCGCGTTTCGAGATTTGGCCCGGGTACACTAACATAAACTCCGGTATGGGTCCTTATGCCTTTAAAAGCCGCGATATCCTGAGCTTTAGCGATCAGAACCCTGTTGTACGGTTCACTCATATCGGGAAAGCGGGGGCCAATCTCTTCCCGGTTGCTGCCACGAAGAGGGTTGTCCGGTAAGAGATTGATGTGATCTTCAATGATCATAAGGTCGCCCTTACGGTAACCGGGATTTAAACTTCCGCCTGCATTACTGAGGAAAATCGCCTTTATACCCAGCATACCCATAACCCGAACTGGCAGTGTGATCTGGTGCATGCTATAGCCCTCATAAAAATGCAGCCGGCCCGACATCGCGATCACTTTCTTACCCCCGAGTGTACCAAAGAGGAACTTGCCGCTGTGAAACTCAACGGTTGCGATTGGAAAATCGGGGATGTTGCTATACATAAGCTCATACTCGATCTCGATCTCGCTCGCAAGGCCAGCCAAACCGGTTCCAAGAACAATCCCAGCCTCCGGGGCAAAATCGATGCGTTTACGTATAAATTCTACGGTCCTCTGCAGCTGCCCTAACATATTCTAAAATAAAAGCGTCAAAATCTCCACCACTCATCTCTGTCCTTATCGGGATGTAATACAACGGTATTTCTGTTTGATCTGATTCAAACCATGCGCCTTTTAATCGCTGCGCGTCTTTCTCTGTGGTAAGCATCAATTTGCCGCCGCTCCCGGCGACGTGCTGATAAGACTTTACCCACATTCGAATTTCCTGCGGCTTAAACTCATGATGGTCCGGGTACGTATAGTGAATAAGGCTAATATTTGGCCGGTTAAGGTACCGGATAAGAGGCTCTGGGTTTGCGATGCCTGTTATTAAGATGATCGTAAGCTTTTCATTGAAGATCTTTTCATTGAAAGGCTGTTCATAAAAGTACTTTTCAACATCTGGCCTGGCCGGTTCGGTACTCAAAAGTTCAGGATTAAGATAGATGATCATGCTGAAAAAAAGGGGAAAGCCCGCATTTAAACCTAGTCTTGTGCGCACTCGCAAGCGGTCGGCTTGGGACAGAGGGGATTTTACCTTTGTAATAACGACTGCGTTGGCGCGCCGTAAAGCGCCGGTTCCCTCGCGGTAGTTGCCCGCGGGAAACAAGTGTTTAGCATGAAAAACATCATCATATTCCAAAAGAACGACATTTAGGCCTGCCTTGACCCAACGGTGCTGAAAGGCGTCGTCCAGCAGGACCACCGGCTGTCTTTTCCTCTCATCACGATGAAGCTGCTTTGAAGCCAGGTAGGCCAGGCCGCGCTGGCGGTCGCCGGAAACAAGTACCGTAACCTCAGGAAACTTGTTTTTGAATTGCGCCGGCTCATCCCCTACGTCCCTTGACTCAGCCGGCAGTCCCGCCTCAACCAACCCAGTAGTCGTTCTACCATAGCCACGGCTTAAAACGCTTACTGTAAACCGGGGCATAAGAAGTCGTATCAGATACTCGATAAGCGGTGACTTTCCTGTTCCGCCCGCCTTAATATTTCCAACACAAAGCACGGGAAAGTCATAACGCCGCGCCTTGAAGACCCCCAGATCAAACATGGTATTGCGTGACCACACAAAAAAGGCATACACTAGAGAAAGTGGAAGCAGCAGGACGCGCACGAATTTGATTATTTCTTGCTTAGCTTGTCAAAGTATACTTTTACACGATACCGAGCAACCATGTTAAAAGGATTCTTCTCTGTTCCAAAGGCGTATAACGAACCTGTAAGATCCTATGCCCCCGGAAGCATCGAAAGAGACCAGCTTAAGCAGGAAATAAGAAAAGCGCGGTCCCAGGAGATTGATATCCCCATGGTTATCGGAGGCAAAGAGGTCCTCACCAGAGATCGCGTCAAGATAAAACCGCCCCATGATATCGAGCATATATTGGGTTATTATCACCAGGGAACAATGGCGCATGTAGAGGAAGCGATAAGTGCTGCACTACTAGCCCGGGAAAGTTGGGAAAACACCCCATGGGAACACCGGGCAGCTATCTTTTTACGCGCGGCAGACCTTTTGGCCGGTCCTTACCGGTATAAGATCACCGCGGCTACAATGCTTGGCCAGTCAAAGAACGCCTATCAGGCCGAGATTGACGCAGCCTGCGAAATGATCGATTTCTTGCGCTTCAACGTGGAATTTATGGTTGAACTGTACTCCGTGCAGCCTATCTCAGGCAGCGGTACCTGGAACCGCATGGAATATAGGCCGCTTGAAGGCTTTGTATACGCAATAACTCCGTTCAATTTCACGGCGATAGCAGGTAACCTCCCCGCATCAGCGGCTCTTATGGGCAATGTTGTGGTCTGGAAACCAAGTGACAAGCAGATCTATTCGGCGGCCGTGCTGATGGAAGTCTTTCATGAAGCAGGTCTTCCGGGGGGTGTCATTAATATGATCTTCGCTGAGCCAGTAGAAGCCACCCGCCTCATTCTCTCAAATCCATGGTTTGCAGGAATTCATTTTACCGGCTCCACGCACGTCTTTAAAGACATTTGGAAAACGATAGGCAGCAACATCAATCTTTACAGGTCTTACCCCAGGATCGTCGGTGAAACCGGTGGAAAGGATTTTATGCTTATTCATAGCTCGGCCCATGCCGAAAGCGCAGTGGCGGCATTGATCAGAGCCGCCTTTGAATATCAGGGTCAAAAATGCTCAGCCGCTTCACGCGCCTATATCTCGTCATCGATATGGCCCCTGTTGCGCGATCTGCTGGTGAAAGAAATGGCCACGCTGAAAACCGGCCCTGCAGAGGATTTTAGTAATTTCATCAATGCCGTCATTGATGAACGGTCTTTCGACCGGCTTTCAGGGTATATCGAACGAGCGAAAAGCGATCCTGCGGCGACTATACTTTCGGGAGGGCATGCGACAAAAGATAAGGGTTATTATGTGGAGCCGACCGTGATCGTAGTCACCGACCCAAAATATCCAACGATGTGCGACGAGCTTTTTGGCCCTGTTCTCACCTTGTATATCTACGAGGATTCCAATTTTGAGCGCACCCTTGAACTTATCGATTCAACGTCTCCCTACGGCCTGACGGGTGGGATCATGGCGCAGGACCGCGAAGCGATCGCTCTTGCCGAAAAGAAATTGCGAAACTCCGCCGGTAACTTCTATATCAACGACAAATGTACCGGAGCCGTTGTTGGGCAGCAGCCCTTTGGCGGCGCGAGGGCATCGGGTACCAACGACAAGGCCGGCTCTGCCCAAAATCTCGTGCGATGGGTTTCAAGCCGGGCTATAAAAGAAAACCTGGTTCCGCCGACAGATTACCGGTACTCATTCCTGCTCCCCGAATGAGCGGTTCCCCTTTGGATATCCTGCACGAGAAACGTCAGGCGGCCGCTGAAGGTGGTGGCACCGCCAGAATTGACAGCCAGCACGCAAAGGGTAAGCTCACCGCGCGCGAGAGGCTTCGTTTTCTACTCGACGAAGACTCTTTCCTGGAGATCGGAATGCTGGTGACTCACCGCTCGACAGACTTTGGACTTGAAAAGGAGCTTTACCTGGGTGACGGTGTAGTGACTGGTTACGGAACCATTGACGGCCGCCCTGTGTATGTCTATTCCCAAGACTTTACCGTTTTTGGTGGGTCCCTTTCAGAAACGCATGCCGAAAAGATTTGCCGCGTCATGGATCTTGCCATGCAGAACGGCGTCCCGGTTATAGGTCTTAATGACTCGGGCGGTGCCCGTATCCAGGAAGGCGTCGTTTCACTGGGCGGTTATGCCGACATATTCTACCGCAATACACAGGCGTCGGGACTTGTTCCCCAAATTTCGGCCATAATGGGTCCCTGCGCGGGAGGGGCCGTTTATAGCCCGGCGATCACCGACTTTACGCTGATGGTTGAAAACACGTCGTATATGTTTGTAACCGGTCCTAATGTGGTTAAAACAGTGACCCATGAGGAAGTAAGCGCCGAAATCCTTGGCGGGGCGTTAACGCATGCCACACGTTCGGGGGTGACACACTTTACGTTCCGAAATGAGATCGAATGCATCATGGGCATCAAAAGGCTGTTAAGCTACCTGCCGCAAAATTGCGATGAGGACGCTCCTAAGGTGTATACGGAAGAAAACATGGAGTTAGCGGCCGCTTCCCGAACGGTTTTGGAAAACATAATTCCTTCCTCGCCGACCCAGCCCTACGACATCAGGGATGTTATTATCAATACCCTTGACAGTGGAACATTTTTGGAAGTGCATAGCGCTTTTGCTGAAAATATGGTTGTTGGCTTTGCGCGCCTTGATGGCCGAAGCATAGGTATTGTCGCCAATCAGCCCGCCGTGCTGGCCGGGGTGCTTGACATCAAAGCGTCAATGAAGGCGGCCAGGTTCGTACGATTTTGCGATTGCTTTAACATACCCCTGCTGGTCTTCGAAGACGTTCCAGGGTTTTTGCCGGGTACTGACCAGGAATGGAATGCGATAATCACCAACGGAGCAAAACTTTTGTATGCCTTTAGCGAAGCTACGGTACCTCGAGTTACGGTAATTACCCGAAAAGCGTATGGGGGAGCCTACGACGTGATGAACAGCAAGCATATTGGGGCCGATATGAACTTTGCCTGGCCTAACGCCGAAATAGCGGTCATGGGGGCCAAAGGGGCGGCAGAGATCATCTTCAAAAAGGAGATCTCCGAAGCCGGGGACCCCGCGGCCAAACTAATGGAGAAAGAGGCACTTTATTCCCGTACGTTCGCAAATCCGTACAGGGCCGCCGAAAGAGGCTTTATCGACGAAGTCATCCTACCGGGCGAAACGCGTAACCGCTTGATCCGTTCCTTCAAAATGCTGGAAAATAAAGCCGTGGTTCAAGCACGAAAGAAACACGGGAATATCCCACTATAGACTTTTTTAATTTTTATACCTAGTAATAGTATGGCTGCCGAAGGAACAGAAGGCGAGAAGAAACACATCCAGGTCGTGACCGACCGTTCGGTCGAATTTTTCGAGAAATACATTAATAATCCCTCTCCCACCGGTTTTGAGTTCAAAGGTCAGGAACTTTGGCTGGACTACATTAAACCCTACGCTGATGAAACATTCACCGATAACTATGGGACCGCTGTTGCCGTAATTGGCCCGGGGAAAGATTACCGTGTGGTGATTGAGGCCCATGCTGATGAGATATCCTGGTTTGTAAATTATATCACGAAGGAGGGACTTATATACGTGATTCGTAACGGCGGTTCTGATCATCAGATCGCTCCTTCGAAACGGGTCGTCATCCATGGCGACAAGGGAATGGTCCCGGCTCTTTTCGGATGGCCGGCCATCCATACACGCAATGGCGATAAGGAGGAGCCGCCAACGCTCAAGAATATTTTCTTGGATTGCGGCTGCGTTTCTAAAGAAGAAGTTGAAGCGCTTGGCGTCCATGTTGGCAGTGTGATTACGTATCCAGACCCTTTCATAGTCCTTAACAACCGGTATTATGTCGGTAGGGCACTTGACAACCGGGCTGGAGGCTTTATGATTGCCGAGGTCGCCAGGCTTTTGAAAGAAAATAGCAAAACGCTTCCCTTTTCTTTGTTCATCGTGAACGCGGTTCAGGAAGAGATTGGCCTTCGTGGTGCAGAGATGATCGCGCACCGTATCAAGCCGCATGTGGCTATCATCACTGATGTAACCCATGACACACAGACCCCGATGATCAACAAAAATGCACAGGGTGATCTGTTCTGCGGAAAGGGACCGGTCATCAGTTATGCGCCCGCGATCCATAACAACCTCAACAAAGTGCTCATTGAAGCGGCCGAGGCCAATGATATACCTTTTCAGCGGCAGGCGTCTTCTAGATCTACCGGAACCGATACTGATGCTTTCGCGTACTCGAACGACGGCGTTGTCTCGGCCCTCATTTCGCTGCCGCTCAGATATATGCATACTACGGTCGAAATGGTGCACAAAGAAGACGTTGACAACGTGATTCGACTTATTTATGAATCACTTGGACGTATTGAGGCCGGTCAGGATTTCAGATACATTAAGTAAGGCACGTTGTGCCGCCTCGCTTAGGGAAGGGTGCCGCCTATTTGTATGTGCTGCTCGGGCTAGCGGGTCTAGTCAACCTTTCGGGGCTATTCAATACCATTCAGGAGCCTGATGCGGCTCTGTACGCAGGGATTGCACGCCGTGTCGCTGAAAGCGGGGATTGGGTAGATCTTATGTCCATGGGGAAAGACTGGCTGGATAAACCCCATCTCCCTTTTTGGATAGCCGCCCTGAGCTTTAAATTGTTCGGTGTGTCAACAGCGGCTTATAAGTTACCTGCGGTTATCACGCTGTTCGCAGGTGCCTTGTACACTTACCTGCTCGGCAGGGATCTTGTGTCAAGACGCGTCGGCTTTTTAGCGGCATTCATACTTCTCTGCAGCCAGCACATTATTCTTTCCAACTCAGACGTACGCGCCGAGCCCTATTTGACTGCGTTTCTGGTCGCTTCGGTATACCACTTAAGGAGGGTACTTGCACCCTTACCCTCACCTGCCGGCGGCGCCTTCCGGCGGTATATTCTTAACCTTGTCGCCGGCAGCATCTTCGCGGCATGTGCCATCATGACCAAGGGAATCTTTACCGGGTTCATAATTCTTGGCGGTTTTACCGTTGACACTCTTCTTACGGGGACTTGGCGCTGGCTGCTAACCTGGCGCTGGCTGCTTATTCTTATGCTTACCGGTTTTTTTGTCCTGCCAGAGCTATACTGTCTTCACCAGCAGTTTGATCTTCATCCTTCAAAAATTGTTTTTGGCCGTACACACGTTTCGGGTTTGCGATTTTTCTTTTGGGACAGCCAGTTTGGACGCTTTACCAATGAGGGGCCCATCAAAGGCAATGGAAATCCACTTTTCTTTTTGCACACGCTTTTATGGGCGTTCCTTCCCTGGCCTTTTGTGCTCGTTGGCGCTTTAAGACAGGGAATTCTTGACTTGTGGCAGGCGCGGACCGGGGCGAAGCAAGCTTCTGGAGCGAAAGAATTTAGCCGGCGGGGTTCTGCTGGGCAAGGTCTTGCTGGGCGGTATCTGTGCGCTGGAATCGGCTGTTGCGGGCTGCTCCTATTTTCGGCCTCGAGATTCCAGCTTCCACATTATACCAATATCCTGTTTCCATTCTTTGCCATTATATGTGCGTCTTATCTGGAAAGGCTGAAGAAAAGCGCGACCCTTTACATCATTCAATATGGTGTCTCAGGGCTGCTCATTATCGCGCTGGTTGTTATCCTCTGGCTGATAAGGCCGCCCGCTTCAACATACTGGATCCTTGTACTTGCGGCTCACGCCTATTTGGGGACGTGGTGGTTTGTCAGGAGTCTGTTAAGGGCTAAACCGGTCACTAAAAGTTGTCTAGTGAGTGGGTTGACAGTCTTATTCGTAAACGTATGTCTTAACCTATTGGTCTACCCGTTGATTCTGCACTACCAGGGGGGCAGTGAAGCGGCGTTTTTTATGAATAAAGCTTATCCCGGTGTGCCGTTTAGGCAAGAAGGCGGCTATTCTTATGCATTGTCATTCTACGCCCGTTCCCAAGAGACTTTTACCAGTACGGGCGGCGGTTCATTTTCAGGCAAACAACTGATTTTTGTGGCCCGAACCTCTCAGTATCCAGCCAAGTCTGGTATTCAAGAAGGGCGTATCGGGATACCATTAAGAACTTTCTATAATTACCACACAACCAAACTAAGCCTCCCCTTTTTGTTTTGGAAAACACGCTCCGAGACGCTTGAAAAAAGCGTTTTGGTGTTGTTGAAGAATCAGGAATAGTTAGTGTTAGAGCCCGGCAAGCGCGGGCTGAAAAATTGAACGGTGCATTATCTCGATCTTAACGCGCCACAGCGGTGCACTGGCGAGAACCCGACGTCATCGTCAGGTACGATACTTTGGATCCATCTTACGATAGGCCCAACCAAATATAAGGGGGAAGACCCATAGGCTAAACATCATCGCGCAAATGATTCCCCCAATAACCACCCGCGCCAAAGGACGCGAACTTTCTGAGCCGATGCCGTGTGACGTCGCTGCTGGAAAGAGACCGATGGCTGCCATCAAAGCCGTCATCATCACGGGTCGTATTCGCGAGTTCACGCCAAGTTTAATCGCACTATAAATCGAATTATTTGGACCTCTGAGCCGGTCAAGGTTTTGCTTAAAGACGGTGATGAGCAAGACTCCATCTTGAATACAAATTCCAAAAAGGGCGATGAAGCCTATACCTGCCGAGATGCTAAAATTAGTATCGGTGATAAGCAATGCGATGATACCGCCAACAATTGCGAATGGCACGTTTAAAAACACCAGGGCGGCGTCTTTCACATTACCAAACATGATGAATAAAAGAAAGAAAATGAGCGCAAGGCTAATAGGCACGACCTGAGTCAGCCTTTTCTCAGCCCTTTGCTGGTTCTCAAAGTCACCCTGCCAGGCCATATGATATCCTCTTTTGATCTGGACCTTATCGTTCACCTTCTGCTGCGCTTCGGCAATGGTACTTCCCATGTCACGCCCCCTAACCGAGAATTTAAGCGTGGCGTATCGCTCATTCCCATCCCGGTAAATAAGACTCGGGCCCGTCCTTTGTGTAATAGTCGCTATCTCATTAATGGTAACTTTTGAGCCGCTTGCCGTGGGAACAAGCAAAGCGCCAATATCTTTGGGTGTTCGTCTAAACGCTTCAGGAAATCTTATCCTGATATCAAACGTACGAACACCTTCATACAAGGTTGACGCGGCCTGACCGCCTATAGCCATTGAAATAACCGAGTTTGCGTCGGCGGTGGCAACACCATATTGGGCCATCCTTTGCTGGTCAAGATTAATGTCAAGTTCGGGCAGCCCAATGCTCCTGATTACGCCAAGGTCTTCAATACCACGTACGCCCTTTAAGACCTGGTAAGCCTGAAAAACCTTGGCTTCGGAATAATCAAGTGAGTCCCCATAAACTTTAACAACGATCGAGCCCTTAACGCCAGATACCGCCTCTTCCACATTATCGGTAATAGGTTGCGAGAAATTAAGTACCGTTCCGGGAAGACTAGACATTTTAGCGTTCATCTGAGCAATAAGATCTTCCTTTGAAATGTGAGGGTTCCAGTCATCTTCGGGAAACATGATGACGTCAAATTCATTGTTGTAGAAACCGGCGACGTCTGTGCCGTTATCTGGCCTCCCAGTTTGTGATACGGCGTACTTAACCTGCGGGAAGGTCATTAAGATCTTTCGAACCTGATCTGCGGTTTCAACCGATTTGTTTAGCGAGACACTGTAAGGCAACTGTACCCTGAGCCAGATAGAGCCTTCATTAAGTTCGGGTAAGAATTCACTCCCTAAAAAGGTGAAGGAAAATAGCCCTGCTGCCATGACCACCAAAGAAGTGGTTACCACCAGTTCCTTGTTCTTGAAGGCTTTTGCGAAGCCAAAGAGCATGAATCCCGATAGATGATGAACGAAAGGGTTATGCTTTTCGTGGACGTTCTTACGCAACAGAATGCTTATAAGGACCGGGACCAGCGTGAGGGTTGTAATTAGCGCGCCTAGAAGAGCAAAACCTAAGGTATAAGCTAATGGAGAGAATAGTTTTCCCTCGACCTTTTGGAACGCAAACACCGGGAGCAGACCGGTGATAATGATCAGCTTGGCAAAAAAGATCGCTTTCCCGAGGACGGCGCCATTGTTTTTAATAAGTCCGAGTTTTGCAAGCTTATTAAAACGGTCCATACCAACGTGCATGGCCTTTTCATCCAGAATAACGAACATTCCCTCGGTCATAACCACCGCGCCATCGATGATGATACCAAAGTCAACCGCGCCGAGTGACAGCAGATTGGCCGACATACCCATAAGGTGCAAACAGATGAAGGCGAATAGAAGCGCCATGGGAATAATGATGGAAACGATAAGGGTGGTGCGCCAGTTGAACATGAAAATGGACACCAGGAAGGTGACTAATAAAATTCCCTCGATCAAATTGTGCAGCACCGTATGAGTGGCGAAGGTGATAAGGTTTGTACGGTCATAATACGGAATGATCTGGGTATCGGCCGGTAGTACATCGGCATTGATGCGGTTAATTTCATTGCGTACATTCGCCGCAACAATCGACGGATTGTCCCCTTTTCGCATGACAACGATCGCCTCTACCGCGTCAGCGTCATCAGTTACCCTTCGACGGCCGTTACGGTCTTCGTACGAATCACTTCTTCCCACCCAACCGAGCCGTGGTATGTTAGAGATGTTCACATTTGCCACATCCTTGACCAGCACCGGCACGCCATTTGAATTAGTGACAATCACATTTCTGATCTGATCAATATTTGCGAGCAAACCCAGTCCCCGAACTGCGAAAGCTTGGTTATTCTGAACAATCATATCACCGCCGACATTGATATTGGTTTTTTGGACAGCGGTGAAAACATCCAGCGGAGTTATACCAATCGTAGCTAGTTTATCTGGATTCACAGTGATCTCATAGGCTTTCGTTTTACCGCCGAAACTATTGATGTCTCCCACTCCGGGTATGGCACGCAGCCTGCGGTCAATCACCCAGTCCTGAATGGTCTTTAATTCCCTTACATCCCTCACCGAGCTTTTAAGGGTGTAACGAAAGATCTCCCCCGTGGGGCCGGTTGGCGGCTGTACGACCGGTGATATTCCTGGCGGCAGCGTGGCATTGCCCAAAAGGTTCATGACCTGCTGGCGGGCCTCAGCGTCTTTTACATTGTCGTCAAAGATCACCTTTACATAGCTTAGCCCGAAAATGGTCGAAGAACGTACGCTTGTTTTCTTTTGGACCGAATTAAGCGCGATTTCGATCGGTATGGTCACGACCTTTTCAACCGCTTCGGCACTTTGACCGGGCCACTGGGTAATGACGGTAATCTCCGTATTCGTTACATCGGGAAACGCTTCAATAGGCATTTGGGTAAACGTGAAGATCCCCCCTAAAAACCAGATCACCGCAGTAACAATGACCAGGTAACGGTTCTTCAGTGAAAATCCAATGATGCCTTTAAGAACCTTATTCATTGTAAATTGAGCTATTGGAAGTATTAACTATTGAGTGAACCGTAGATAAGCAGTGCCTGGGAGGCGATGAGTCTGTCTCCGGCTGAAACACCGCTTTTGATAAAGGTGACGTTTGAATCGCCGCCAATAATCTCGACCGGACGTAGCTTTATATCTTTTTTGCCGGTTACGACGATTACATAGTACTGGCTATGATCAAAGATCAACGCTTTGCTGGAAATCGCTACCGCTTGCTGCCGTTCCTCTTGTTTAAGAAACACGGTGGCAAACATTTGCGGTTTGAGCTCATATTTAGGATTATCCAGTACAATCCGCATTTTCATGACCTTGGACGTAGGGTCAAGAACATTCATTAGCCTGTCAACGCGGCCCTTAAAGATCTTTTCGGGATAAGAGATCGTAGTAACCTGCGCTTCATCCCCCTGGTGGACTTTACCGATGTTTTCTTCATATACGTTGGCCTGTACCCATACATTTTTGAGGTCTGAGATCGTGAACAACCCAGTATTGTTGTCACTCCGTATTGCCATTCCATTCGTGACGCTCTTTGAGACCACAAAGCCGCTTATCGGCGATTTGATCACAAACTGGCCATTTGTACTGTTTCCATTGACACTGAGAACTCGTTCTGCGGCCACCTTTGCCGCGACCGCCTGTTGGTAGGTCGCTTCGGCTCCAGAGACATCGACCCGAGAGGCGAGGCCGCTTTTAAAGAGAGCCCTCTGCTGGTCGAGCTGCCTGGCTGTAGAACGTACGGTCGCTTCGGCACTGATAAGGGCCGAATTAAAATTGGCTATTTCAGCACTTCTTACGATGCCAAGGGTCTCTCCGGCATGTACGTAATCACCAAGCATCACATGAACACCCTGCAGATTCCCGCTAACCAGCGGAAAAACGTTCACTACCTTATCGGTATTGAAATCAACTACACCATTGAATTTAAGATCATCCGTAACCCTGGAAATTTTAGCGGTGTCTATATGGAGCGTATTGAAAATCGAATCAGGAATGATATAGCCTTGTCTCGAGTCCTCAACAGCGGTGTGGGTCTTGCACGAGCTTAGATTAGCAAGCAGCGTGACTGCCGCTAAGAAGACAAATGCCTGGTTAATACTGTTAATTTTCATCTACTTGTATTATTTGATGATATCTTTTCCAATGGCAAAATTGATCTGCTCGTAGGCCAAAATGCGGTTAAGACGCAAGGTGTTTGACTGCAAGACATTCTGCTTATAACTATCATAATAATTGAGGAAATCAAGCAGTCCTATGTTTCTGATCTGGTAGTTTTTTAGAACTTCCTGAACGAGCGTTGTGTAGTTACCCGCAAAAGAAGGATCAAAACCCTGGGCAAGTCGTTCATTTTCGATGGCCGCATTGTAAGCTTTGAAGACATCTCCGAGGACTACTTTTTGCTGATTCGAAAGCTGAGCCTCATTATTTTGAATGGCAAACCGTGCATTTTGTATATTACCCTGATTGCGGTTAAAAATTGGAATGTCGATGCCCAGGGACAAGAAACGGCTCGAGTAAACATAACTGCCGTTACGGTCAAAACTGTATCCGATTGTGGGGTTCGGTACAGCAAGTGAGCGTTGCAGTTTTAAGCCGTACCTACTTGATTCCAGATTGGCCGCAGCCGACTTGAGGTCATAGCGGTTTGCCAGAGCCGTATCGTTTAAAGCCTGAATTGAGAACGAGCGGGCCGAAAGCTTTTCAAGGCGGGACGTGTCGACTTGAGGCATAAAAAAATGATCGTTTTCTGCAAGCAGAATGTTCAAATCAGACTCCGTTTGGGCAATTTGTGCTTTTAAAGCAATTAACTCATTCTGCAAAGCGTATAATTGGGCTTGAATGCGCAAAATTTCTTTTTTTGCGATGAAACCTTGTTTAACAAGCTGCTGGTAAGCGTTTATTGTTTGGGTAAGCGCTTTTATCTCCTGGTCGTAAATTCCAAGCGACTGCTGGTCATAATAGATCGTGTAAAAGTCGGTCCTGAGTTGAAGCTTTAGGGTTCTTATAAGGTCATAGAACTGATCCTCGGCAACTAGGGTGTTGAGCTTTGCTACTTGAATCTGGTTTCGCTGTTTACCAGCGATATTAATAAGCTGGCCAATCTGGTAACTTTGTTCACCGGTAGTTGAAAAGTCTAAGATTTTATTACGCCCCTCCTTCGTATTGTGTATTAAGATCGATCCAGTAATATTTGGATTTGGCCACAGCCTGGCCTGTAGAACAAGTGCCTTGGTAGCCTCGACTTGATACCTTTGGGCTATCAAAAGATAATTCGCTTTGAGGAAACGGCTCTCTGCCGAGTCAATGGTTAAGGAAACGGTGTCCAGCCCGTTAGAAACAACCACCTGGGAGCGAGGAATCAGAGCTTTGCTTTGTGCATAACCTGGCTCGACGAACCGGGCGAGGGCAAAAAACATGAACAGCGGGTTAAAAAACTTCGGTTGCATAAAATTGTCCGCAAAAATAAAGGGAACACGACAAGACAAGATTAGGGAGGCGTTAAAATTCTAATCTGATCAATCAAAATTTTATCGAAAAAGTAGTCCCCTTCTGAAGTTCTGATACGATTGTAATATGTCCGTTATGAAGTTGCAGGATCTTTTCGCTCAATGACAGCCCGATGCCCTGCCCCCCGAACGCACGAGCGTTTTGGGCCCGGTAGAACGGTTCAAAAATTCGTCCAAGAGCTGTCTCATCTATGCCAATCCCTTTATCCTTTATGTGTATGGTAAGGTGGCTTGTACGTGATTCCAAGATGCAGGTTATTCTATTTCCATTAGAAAATTTAATCGCGTTTGAAAGAATATTGCTTAAAGCAATGAACAGCAAGTTTTTGTTGCCTTGGATGACAAGCCCGGCAGGCTCCTCTGGGAGTTCGCCCATATCCACATCTACGATTGGAAGCTTATGCTTATCGTCAAAGTGCTTTTTCAGCTCCCATATCAGCTCATCGACACGTATTTCTTCAACGTCTTCAAAATGTGTTCCTGCATAAGCCAGGTCAAGCATTGAATCTGAGATCGCCTTCAGTTTTTCACTTTGTTCAAGCAAGGCGCCCAGAGAGGTCCGGTAATCATCTGGTGTGCGTTCCCGGTTCAACGTAACCTCTATTTCTCCAATGAGGGCCGTAATGGGGGTGCGTAGCTCATGCGAGGCATTGGCGACAAATGACTTTTGCATTTCAAAGGAATTTTCAAGCCGGCCAAGGAGATTGTTAAACGTGACAGCGAGTTCACTGATCTCGTCTTTCTTATTACCCTCATCCACCCGTAGGTGTAGGTTAGAAGCGCTTATTCCTTGTACCTGCCTGATTACACCAGAGATTGGGGCAAGGGCGTTGCGGGCAAACCAACGGCCCGAAAAGTAGACTATGGCCAAGGAAAGACCAAAAACGATCACCAGAACGAGCTTTAAAGAATTAAGGCGCTGAAAGGACCCTGTATCAATTGCCGAACTTATTACCACATAATCACCCTGGTTGTCATGGTAATCGATCCCTAGACATTCACGGTTGCCAATATTGAAGTAGATCTCTTTATTCTTTCGAACTTGACGAACAAAACCGGTGTTCCAATATTTTGGAACATCCTCGATAAAAACCGGATTGTTATTCACATCATAAGCTCTAATGATCTCAAAGGGAAGCTTATCCAGATACTCCCGCCTTATCTCGGCAAAGCGGGCCTGGGTAGTGTTATCCGAGGCAAGAAAGACCTCTGCCGCGGTAACTGCCCTATCCTTGAGCTGATTACGAAAAGCTACTTTTCGGCTAATAGCGGTAAGCTCATACACTGCTACAAAGACGAGGCTAAGTATTATGGCGAAAATCAGCGTAAACTGGTAGGCAAGCTTCGCACGTATTGTACGGGTTTCGTAGAATTTTTTAACACGCTTCGTAAGACTTAACATGATGTTACTCCTCCCGCATCACATACCCTCTGCCGATCACCGTATGAATAAGCTTCCCAGTGAAGCCCTTTTCAATCTTATTCCGAAGATAATTGACATAGACATCGATGATGTTGGTACCGGTGTCAAAATCTATACCCCAAACCAGTTCGGCGATCTCACCTCTGGAGAGAACACGGTTTTGGTTGAGTATAAAAAGTTCGAGCAAGGCATATTCTTTTGCGGTAAGGAAGACCTCTTTGCCTGCGCGGTTCACCAGGCGGGTATGGGTATCGAGGACCAGATCAGCGATAGTGTATTTTTTGCCCTGCATTTCGACTAGGCTACGACGGGTCAGCGCCTTGATACGGGCCGTGAGCTCCTTGAAATGAAATGGCTTAACCAAATAATCGTCGGCTCCAGCTTCAAGCCCGCTCACCTTATCATCAAGCGTCCCAAGAGCGGTGAGCATTAGAACAGGTACGGTTTTATTGTAGCGTCTTATATCACTGCAAACCTCGTTTCCCGAAAACCGGGGCAGCATGACATCAAGAATGATGAGATCGAAATGTTCTTCTCTGGCTTTGCGCTTGCCCTCGAGACCGTCATGGGCGACCTCAATTTCGTAATTTTGCTCAGCCAACCCTTTCTTGATAAAAGAAGATACATTGAGCTCATCTTCGACAAGAAGAATCCTCATAGTCTGAGATATTACGTTTGACTGAATGAACGTCGTATTTAGATGTTTTCGTATTGCTTAACTTCACCCCCTGTGGAATTTGACCGTAGCCTAACATTGGTGAAAATATTCAGTGGTCACTTATACCAGGCGACGCTGGTTAAAACCCTTCTTGAGTCAAGCGGCATTCACGCTTACCTCGAAAATGAATACATGGGAATGATCGCTCCCTGGAGAATTGAGCCAGGAGGATACAATCCCGTAAAAGTAGCGGTTTCGAGCCGTGACGAGGTTTTAGCCCGGCAGCTCGTCGATGAATTCAATGGAAATACGTAAAGCCCAAGTGTTCGCTCAATCAACCTTCAAAACCTTTGAATTGGCTCGTATGAACTCCTCAATTGTTCCAGGCGGTCTTCCTAGAATTTGCTCGATCGAGGGCGATATCAATGGCTGGGCTATAAAGTTGGGTATGTAATGCAAGAACATCATCACCAGTATCATAGCCCTATCCATACCCTCTTTCTTCCTGCTCAGGTAAAATCGAAGTAAAGAAGGCCGGGTATAGGCAACCGATTCATTTAAAAGCTTTGAAATCAAATTAGCTACAGCTTCGAAACTTAGGTTTTGCGGGCCCGTAAGCTCATACGCCTTATCTTGATGGGGCGCGGGATCTAGGAGAATGTGGGCCGCGACGGCTCCAATATCCCCCACATCCACCCAATTAAACTTCGCCTTACCGGCGGGCACAAAGAGCTCCTTGCGCCTTTGGAGGTCGCCTAAGAGCGTTGTCGTCAGATTTTGCATGAAATATGCATTCCGCAAAAAGGTAAAGCGCACCCCGCTCTTCATGATAAGGTCTTCTATACCATGATGGGGAATGAACCGGCTCTTTTCGGCACCTTGGACCTAAATGAAAACGATATGAGCCACGCCTGCGTCTGCAGCCTGCCTGACGAACGGTAAGAAGGTACCCTGCACATCTGCAAGCGCGGGAGGTCTCAACAGAAAGACCCGGTCACCTGTTTTGAAATCGTTCCTTAAATGTTCAAAATCAAACTGCACACTCTGTATAAAGGGCCAGTCAGGTTAAAACAGGCGCTTTTTCACCTGACCGTATTGCAGCGGTAATCTCAAGGCCAGGGTAGCTTTGCCCGTGGGTTGCCAGGGCTGTCAAAACGGCTTGCCCAACGTTACCGGTTGCCCCGGTGATAAAGATTCTGGTCAATGGGCTATATTTAAATATGCTTGAGCTCGACGGAATTCACCATGTGGCGATCATTTGTTCAGACTATGAACGCTCGAAAAAATTTTACACTAAAATTCTTGGACTGCAAGTTATTAAAGAGACTTTCAGGAAAGAAAGAAACTCCTATAAGCTCGATCTTTCTGTGAATGGAAGATACCAGATCGAACTTTTTTCGTTTTTGGATTCTCCGGCAAGACCTTCCTGGCCCGAAGCCTTGGGCTTGCGTCACTTAGCTTTCAAGGTGCGCGATGTTGAGAAAGCGGTCGAAGAACTTCGTTTAGTTTTTGTTGAAACAGAAGCTGTTCGTATGGATGAGCTGACAGGGAGAAAGTTTGCCTTTTTTTCAGATCCAGATGGCTTGCCGCTTGAGATCTATGAAGCGTAACGGCCTGTAAGCTCTTTCACGGCGGCGAGTGTGAAAACGCCAATTTGAAGGGACCTCATCAGCTTAATTTCCTCAGCTAGAGAGGTGTCATTATCCAGGAAGCGAAATACCAGCGCAGCCGGATTACGGCTAAAAAGCCGGGCGAAGATCTCCTCTGCTGAAAGTGAACCTTCTTTGAGGATCCGTAAGAAAACGCTGTCGTAAAATGAGAACCGTCTGCTGCTCTTATACGGGATGACGACCGGTTTTCCGCTGCTCTTGAGTGCCCAGGCAATGCGTTCGCTGTGTTTTTGGACGAATTTAAAGGTAAAGCCGCTTGAAGGCTTGGTTTGCCCACCGGCGGTGCCCAAATAGACGATCTGGCCTTTCTGCTGGACGAAGTTATGATTCGTCATGGGGATCAAACCTTCCTCAGTTGACTTGATCGAGTAAGATTTCCCGGGATACCGAACGCTAAGGTACTCGCTCAAACCTGCGTCGTATTCTTCTTTTCGCGCAAGCGATGCCGAAAAAATAGTGTACTCCACCAAAGCGAATTTCGAATCTAATGGCAGGATGTAGACAAACGTATTTCCGCCTAAAGGATCAGCTGAATTAGGCAGGCAGTTAAAATCAAAGAGGCTGGCTGTCTTGTCGTCGAAAACCGGTTCATCCATGTTCACCCACCACCCTTTGAAGTGCTGCAAAAGGTAGTGCCTTCCTGCCTGTTCGGCAAGCGCGCGCGGAAGAATACTACTAAAGGCCCAGTTTGCCCGGTAAGTGTTCCCAGCTGTCACCAGGACATGGTCACCCTCATTTTTTAGAGATTTGACGGATTCGTTTTTTATCTGAATTTCTGGATGAGCCGAGATCTTTTCTAGCGCATAAGCATAGAAATCGGCCCCAGTTACGCAGTAGTACTGCAGGGGAAAAAGGTCAAAGGGCAATGAAAACGATTTACTGCTAAACGAGCCGGCTTTCCAGAAATGGCAGCTTAGCATCGCCGGAAAGCTACCAGAAGCGTCTTCGCGGTCCCAGTAACACCAGGTTCTTTCGCTGCGGGACGCTAATTGATTTTCCAGCAAAAGTACCCGCTTTCCGTCCAGCAAGTGTTCATCTATAAGTGTGACCAGGAGGCTTAAACCTGCAAGACCCCCACCGGCAACGATGTAATCAAATTGCTCCATCGGTACGGTCGCGATGTCGCACCATGTTCCAATACCTCGGAGAGACTATTAGCATGCCAAAAGATTCACCGTCTTCTTTGTCTAAATGCTTGTGATGCATCTTATGCGCACGGCGAATAGCTTTCACATACAGATTGTTTGACCTTGAAAACCATTTAAAGCGCTGATGGATGATTACATCATGAACCATGAAATAGGCGAAACCGTAAAGCATGATTCCGAGCCCAATGCAGATAAGCCACTGGTTTGGCAGTGTGGCACCAAAATAAAACGTCGCCAGACTTGGAGTGGCGAAGATCACAAAAAAGAGATCATTTTTTTCAAAGAAGTGCGGCCGCTTCTTATGATGGTCTTCATGAAGAGACCATAAGAGACCGTGCATAACGTATTTATGAGCTGCCCAGGCGACGGCTTCCATGAACAAAAACGTCCCCATGACCACCAAAAAATAAAGAAAAAAGGTGCCAATCATCGTTAGATCCAGTTTAGTTTATTCCTTAGACCGGCTTTAACGATAATAGCGATCTTATGCGTATTTGGAATACGCACTCGCCTGCTAAGAACAGCTGCAGGCTGCAGGGAACAAATTTTGCCAAACAGAGAAAAATAGTACCGGTACGCCAGATAGACCCCAAACCTTGCCTGCCTTGGCAGCCTTCTGATTCCGCCTAAAGCCGCCTTAAAATCGTTCATGATATTTAACTCGATCTCCTTCTTTCGGCCTGGATCAAAATCATCAAAATCTATTTCAGGGAAATAGCGGCGGCTTAGATTTTCAACGTCATCCTTAAGGTCACGCAGGAAGTTGACCTTTTGAAAAGCAGCTCCGAGCGATCGTGACGCCGGCTTAAGCTGGGCATACAATTCTTTGTCTTTCTGACAGAAGACACAAAGACACATCAGCCCTACGACTTCTGCCGATCCATAGATGTACTCGTCTAGTTCGAGGGCGGTGTTATACTCTTTTTTTTCGAGATCCATCTCCATACTGTGAAAAAAGGCCTCCACAAGCCCGGGCTCGATGTCAAATTCCCGAACCGTTTCTTGAAAGCTCTGCAAAACCGGGTTCGTGCTCACGCCTCTTGACAGAGCGAGCCAGGTGTCGCGGCGAAATTCGCTCAGCAGGTCTTCTTTGGGATAATCGTGAAAGGTGTCAACAATCTCATCACAGATTCGCACAAAGCCGTAAAGAGCATAGATCGGCTGCCTTATGGAGGGGTCTAGCAACCTTATTGCCGAAGAGAAAGACGTACTGTACCTTTCGGTTATCTTTCGGCTGCATATTCTGCTAACCCGGGTATAAAGGTCTATAGTATTCATACGGGTTTCGCTTCGCTAAACTGCCTGACCAGTTTATAAAACCTGACTTCGCTTTTGCCAGTCATGAAATGCTACCTAATTAGTAAATGGGGTTTTGTTTACCACAAAATTGGAGGACATTCTGTTTTTACACGGTCGCGTGCAAGGTACTAATTTAAGGAAAAAGGCCGCTCGTTGCGAGAGCGGCCCTTTTAAACCAGTTTGAACCGGGTGTTAATCCGGCTATTCACTAAGCTATTAACCAAACTCCTAACCGATTATTTGCCTGCATCTTTTACGTCTTCGTAATCGACGTCGGTAACATCCTTTTCGGCTGTCGCTTTTTCTTCGGTATTACCACCTTGGGGACCACCTGAATTGTGATCACCGGGGCCTCCTTGAGTGGCGTTATACATGTCCTCAGAGGCTGCCTTCCAGGCCTCGTTAAGTTCGTCTGTATACTTGGTTACTTCGGCAATATTCTTGGACGCATGGGCCATATGCAGGCTTTTCAATGAAGCCTCAATCTTCGTTCTATGGGCAGGCGAAATCTTATCACCGTAGTCTTTTAACTGCTTTTCGGTGGAGAAGATAAGAGCGTCTGCTGCATTTAACGTATCAACTTGTTCGCGTGCGGCTCTGTCAGATTCGGCATTTTTCTCAGCCTCTTCTTTCATCTTCTTGATCTCGTCATCGGTAAGACCTGAGCTTGCTTCGATCCGGATCTTCTGCTCTTTGTTCGTGGCCTTATCCTTTGCACTTACGTTTAAGATACCGTTGGCGTCAATGTCGAATGTAACCTCGATCTGTGGAATTCCTCGTGGTGCTGGTGGGATACCGTCCAAATGGAAACGGCCTATTGTGCGATTTTGACTGGCCATTGGTCGTTCACCCTGTAGAATATGAATTTCTACTGTTGGCTGGCTATCAGATGCGGTTGAGAACGTTTCACTTTTTCGAGTGGGAATAGTGGTATTACTTTCGATAAGTTTTGTCATAACTCCACCCATTGTTTCGATACCCAGCGAAAGTGGGGTCACGTCAAGGAGTAATACGTCTTTAACCTCACCGGTGAGTACACCACCCTGAATGGCTGCGCCAATTGCTACAACTTCATCTGGGTTTACACTCTTTGAAGGTGCTTTACCAAAAAAGTCTTCAACAGCCTTTTGTATCGCGGGGATACGGGTTGATCCACCAACAAGGATTATCTCGTCAATATCGCCAATCGATAAGCCAGCATTCTTCAAAGCGCTCCGGCATGGCTCAATCGTTCTCTTAACAAGAGGATCGATAAGCTGTTCAAATTTCGCTCTGGTGAGAGAGCGGACCAAATGCTTTGGTAATCCATCAACCGCGGTAACGTAAGGCAGGTTAATTTCGGTTTGGTTTGTACTAGATAATTCAATTTTTGCTTTTTCTGCAGATTCCTTCAAGCGTTGTAAAGCCATAGGGTCTTTACGCAGGTCAATGCCTTCGTCTTTCTTAAATTCATCAGCAAGCCAGTCAATGATCATCTGGTCAAAATCGTCACCTCCGAGATGCGTATCACCATCAGTTGATTTAACTTCGAATACACCGCCGCCAAGTTCAAGGACCGAAACGTCGTGGGTACCACCTCCACAATCAAAAACTACGATCTTTTCATCCTTCCCTTTCTTATCTAAACCATAAGCCAGAGCGGCTGCAGTAGGCTCATTGATAATACGCTTAACATTCAAGCCGGCTATCTCACCCGCTTCTTTAGTTGCCTGGCGCTGGCTATCGTTAAAATAAGCAGGTACCGTTATGACTGCATCTGTGACTTCATGACCTAGATAATCTTCTGCGGTCTTCTTCATCTTTTGCAAGATCATCGCAGAAATTTCTTGAGGAGTATATTTACGGTCGCCGATCTCTACACGTGGGGTATTGTTTTCGCCTTTAACCACTGTATAGGGTACGCGTTCGATCTCTTTCTTATCTTCATCAAAGGTGTTACCCATGAAGCGCTTAATAGAATAGATCGTCTTCTTTGGGTTAGTGATCGCCTGGCGTTTGGCAGGTTCACCGACTTTGCGCTCGCCATTGTCTACGAAAGCGACGACAGAGGGAGTTGTATTTTTACCTTCACTGTTTACGATCACGACAGGTTCGTTGCCTTCCATCACCGAAACACAGGAGTTGGTAGTTCCTAAGTCTATACCTATTATTTTTGCCATTGTTAAATTCCTTTATAATTAAAATCTAATTCAAGCGTATTTAACAAGCAATATGCCAGAAGTAGCTAGAGCACCTATTGCTGACAAATCGTCACTCTACCTTTCCTTCGGCCGGTTCATCGGAATGAAGCGCAGGACCCATAGAATCGGCACTATCGGCACTATCGGTTGGCTGTGGCTCGCCAAAAGACTCAATCTGTTTTCCTTCGGCTGGATCCAAGGCATGCGCTTCAGAAGGTGTTGACGCAACCGAGGCCGGAATGTTAAGGATAGCCGGAGCTTTTGCGCCCGAAGAACGGCCCCGTCGTGTCGTACGAGCTTTCTTAACTTCGTTCCTGGAATTATAAATCGTGTTATAATCGACAAGTTCTATGAAACACATGTCGGCATTATCACCCAAACGATTACCCGTTTTGATGATGCGCGTATATCCTCCAGGGCGGTCGGCTATTTTAGTAGCGACATCTCTGAATAACATACTCACCGAATCTTTATCCTGGAGATAACTAAAAACTATCCGGCGGTTATGAGTCGAATCAATTTTTGATTTGGTCAAAAGCGGCTCAACATAAATTCGCAATGCCTTCGCCTTAGCCACCGTTGTATTAATACGCTTATGAACGATAAGCGATGAGGCCATGTTTGAGAGCAGGGCTCTGCGATGAGAATCGGTCCTGCTTAAATGGTTATTTTTTTTTCCGTGTCTCATGACTTAATCTTCGTCCAGTTTATATTTAGAAAGGTTCATTCCAAAAGTTAGTCCTTTGGATTTAACGAGATCCTGAATTTCGGTCAGCGACTTTTTCCCAAAGTTCCTGAACTTAAGCATATCTGCCACGTCATAGGTAACAAGGTCTGCAAGCGTGCGAATATCTGCTGCTTTCAGGCAGTTAAGAGCGCGTACTGAAAGATCCATATCGACCAGCTCTGTCTTCAGGATCTTTCTCATGTGAAGAATTTCTTCGTCTACCTCACTGCTGATCTCTTTCGTTTGAGTCTCGAGCATAATTCGATCATCAGAAAAGAGCATAAAGTGATGGATCAATATTTTAGCCGCCTCTTTCAAAGCTTCTTCGGGATGTATGGAACCATCGGTCTGAATGTCAAGAACCAGCTTTTCATAGTCGGTCTTTTGCTCAACCCGGTAATTTTCGATCGAATACTTTACGTTTTTGATCGGCGTAAAAATCGAGTCAATAGCGATCATTCCAAGCGGCATTTCAGCAGACTTGTTCTCATCTGAAGCGACATAACCACGGCCTTTACTAACCATGATCTCCATTTCTAGCGTGACGTCCGGATTTATATGACAGATTAACAGGTCAGGATTAAGTACAGAGAAATTGCTGCTGAACTTACCAATATCGCCGGCTGAGAGCTTATCCTGCTTGCTAATAACAACAAAGATCTTTTCGGCATCGACATGCTCGTCATTCTTTTTGAATCGAACCTGCTTTAGGTTCAGTATAATCTCAGTAACGTCTTCGACAACTCCTTTGATGGTCGAAAATTCATGGGAAACCCCCGAAATCTTGATCGTCGTGATCGCGTAGCCTTCGAGCGACGACAACAGGATGCGACGCAGTGAATTACCGATCGTAACGCCAAAACCCGGCTCTAGAGGCCGAAATTCAAATATTCCATTGAATTCATTGGCCTTCTGCATGATGACCTTATCGGGTTTTTGAAAAGCTAAAATTGCCATGTTACTTTGTTTAACGTAAAATTGATTATTTTGAGTAAAGCTCCACGATCAGCTGTTCGCGTATATTTTCGGGGATCTGATCACGTTCAGGGTAAGCAAGGAACCGGCCTTTAAAAGCTGATCTGTCCCACTCCAGCCAGTTATACCGGGATACGCGGCTTACCACAAGCGCATTCTCGATCGTTTCAAGCGATTTTGACTTTTCTCTCACTTCGATAACATCACCTGTTCTTAACTGGTAAGAAGGGATATTAACGATCTCCCCATTAACGAGGATATGCTTGTGGCTTACAAGCTGCCTTGCTGCTGCCCGCGTTGGAGCAATACCAAAACGAAAGACGGTATTATCCAACCTTGCTTCCAAAAACTTAAGCAGATTCTCGCCAGTGATCCCAGCTTTGCTGCTTGCAGTCTTGAAAAGATTGGAAAACTGCTTTTCAAGCACACCATAAGTGTATTTGACTTTTTGTTTTTCCATAAGCTGGACAGAATATTCACTTTGCTTTCCTCTTTTTTTGGATTGCCCGTGCATTCCTGGCGGGTAATTCTTCTTCTCCAGTGCCTTGTCTGGGCCAAAGATCGGTTCCCTGAATCTACGGGCGATCCTGGATTTTGGGCCGGTGTATCTTGCCATAAGTGTTTTAAAGTATCAGCTCGCCTAGGCTGCTGAATCTTAGCTTTAAAGGTTAATTTCTTTGTTAACTAGTTATTAAACTCGTCGTCTTTTGGGTGCGCGACAGCCATTATGCGGTAAAGGAGTTATGTCTTTAATTGATGTAATCTCAATGCCGCTGTTCTGCAGGGTACGCATTGCGGATTCACGCCCGCTGCCAGGTCCTTTCACAAATACTTCTACCTTACGAAGACCAAGATCAAACGCGGCCTTTCCGCATTCAGACGCAGCCTGGGTCGCAGCGTAAGGTGTGTTCTTTTTAGATCCCTTAAACCCCATCTTACCCGCCGAAGCCCAGGAAATGATTTGACCTTGGACATTTGTAAGTGAAATAATGATATTATTGAATGTAGCGTTTATGTGTGCCTGACCAACAGACTCTACAACAACGACACGCTTTTTAGTGACTTTTTTTGCTGTTTTTCCCATTTATCTCACTTGTTATCTTACTTGGTTACTTTCTTCTTGCCAGCGACTGTCTTACGCTTTCCTTTACGTGTGCGACTGTTATTCTTGGTACGTTGTCCACGCACAGGCAAACCCTTGCGGTGACGCTGTCCACGATAACAGCCAATGTCCATAAGGCGCTTAATATTGAGCTGAACCTCTGAACGAAGCGTGCCTTCGACCTTAATTTTTTCTGTGATGATGTTACGTATCAGTGTCTGCTCCTGATCGGTCCATTCCTGTACCTTTTTGTCCCAGCTAATTCCAGCTTCTGTTAGGATGTGCTGCGCCGTTGACCTTCCGATTCCAAAAATGTAAGTAAGGCCTATTTCGCCCCGCTTATTTTTTGGAAGATCTATACCTGATATTCTTGCCATGTCGTCTTAATTATCCCTGACGTTGTTTGTACTTAGGATTCTTTTTATTAATCACATAGAGCTTACCTTTTCGCCGGATTATCTTACAATCCACGCTCCTTTTCTTTATTGAAGCTTTTACTTTCATCTGATTGGTTCTCTTAGTGCTTATTGTCTATGTTACTTATACCGGTAATTAATACGGCCCTTTGAAAGGTCATAAGGCGACATCTCGAGCTTCACCTTATCTCCCGGCAATATTTTAATGTAGTGCATTCGCATTTTACCAGAGATGTGAGCAATGATCTCATGCCCGTTTTCGAGCTCAACCCGAAACATAGCATTTGATAACGCTTCCTTAATAACACCATCCTGCTCTATCGAATCTTGCTTTGACATGTTTTATCTTACGCCATTAACCTGGAATACCTCATCAATGAAGTCAAATGTGGTGAGTATGTCAGGCTTGCCTTTCTTAATAGCGACCGTATGTTCAAAATGAGCTGAGTGCTTATTGTCAGCAGTAACAACGGTCCAACCATCCTTTAACCACTTTACCGGAGCCTTTCCAAGATTGATCATTGGCTCAATGGCGATGACCATATTCTCTTCAAGCTTTATCCCCGAACCCCGCTTACCATAATTAGGCACTTCGGGCTTTTCCCAAACAGCTTTACCGACACCATGACCAACCAACTCCCTAACTACACCGTAACCATGACGTTCTGCATGCTCCTGGACAGAAAAACCAATATCACCTATACGGTTCCCCGCAATTGCCATAGCTACACCAAGGTCAAGACTCTCTCTCGTGACCCGCAAAAGGTCTTTGAGTTCGTCACTTATTTCCCCGACAGGAAAAGTAAAGGCACCGTCACCGTAAAAACCATCAATCTGCACCCCGCAATCAAGGGAGACAATATCTCCCTCAGCAAGGGGCTTTCTGTTTTGATAAGGTATCCCATGCACCACTGCCTCATTGACCGAAATGCACAAGGAACTCGGAAAACCATGATGACCCAAAAAAGCTGGTGTTCCCCCGTTGTCTCTTATAAAACCCTCCGCGTAAACGTCAAGTTCTTCCGGTGTGATCCCTGGCCTAATCATTTTGCCAACTTCGGCCAGCGTCTTGCTAACAAGTACCGAACTTGCCCTTATCTTCTCTATCTCGTCTATCGTCTTAAGATCTGCCATAACTATACTGCAGTTGTGGCACCTACAGACGTTCGGCCCTGGATTCTCCCAGTCTTCATAAGCCCATCGTAATGCCTCATGAGTAAATGACTTTCAATCTGTTGTAGAGTATCTAACACGACACCAACCGCGATTAAAAGTGATGTCCCACCATAGAAGTGAGCAAACTGGCTGCTAACTCCAAGTATATTGGCAAAAGAGGGAAGAATGGCAATGATTGCAAGGAATACCGACCCGGGAAAGGTGATAAGACTCATGATGCGGTCAATGAACGTCGCCGTCTCGCGACCCGGTTTTACTCCGGGAACAAAGCCGTTATTTCGCTTCATGTCGTCAGCGATCTGGTTCGTATTAACCGTCAGCGCGGTATAAAAAAAAGTAAATAGAATGATAAGGATTGCAAAGGTCAAATTGTAAGCCCAGGAATTGACATCCCTGAAAGCATTCATGAACGAACTGTTACCTGCGTTTGGAAAAAGGCCGCCTACCGTTGAAGGTATGAACATAAGCGCCTGTGCGAAGATTATAGGCATAACGCCTGCCGCATTGATCTTGAGCGGGAGGTATTGCCTAACTCCACCAACCTGCTTGTTGCCAACAATACGCTTTGCGTACTGAACAGGTATCTTTCGGGTTCCCTGGACGATCATGATGGTAAACATGATGATACCCACAAGGATGACGATCTCAATAATAAAAGGAATAATTCCCCCATTACCCGTCGCTCTGCTGGCGAACTCAGCGATCATAGCTGCGGGAAGCTGAGCGACTATTCCTACCATAATAATGAGTGACACACCATTACCTATGCCTTTATCGGTGATCTTCTCGCCAAGCCACATTACAAACAGCGTACCTGCCGAAAGAACGACCATTGCAGCAATGGTAAACAGCGTTATGCTAATGCCTGGAAGTATCGCCCCGGTTGGCGTTATCTGAGTTTTCACGAACGCTATCGCTTGCAGGGCCGTGATGACAATTGTAAGGTATCTGGTGAGCTGATTAATCTTTTTGCGGCCGCTTTCACCTTCTTTCTGCATCTTTTGAAAGGATGGGAGAACTATGCCGAGAAGCTGAACGACAATACTTGCCGATATATAAGGCATTACGCCCAGCGCAAATACTGACGCACGGCCAAATGAACCACCGGCAAACATATTTAACAAACCAAGAAGTCCACTCTGCGCCTGATGCGCCGCTTCAATCTTTTTAGGATCTACACCCGGAAGAACAACAAAAGAACCTAGCCGGTACACTCCGAGATACATCAGCGTATTCAGAATGCGCGTTCTTAGTTCTTCTATCTTCCATATGTTAACCAGCGTGGCGATGAACTTTTTCATCTTTATCGATTAAGTTTCTGAATTGCCCCCTTTTATGTCACTCTTTATATCACTCTTTGTCGCTGTCGCAATGCCGGCGACAGCTTGTGAACCTATTTCGATCACAATAGCCTTGCCGCCCTTTGCTTCAATAGCCTGAGATGCCGTGTTCGAGAACGCATGAGCGTGAATTTCAAGAGTTCCACTTAATTCTCCGCGACCTAAGATTTTGATAAGGTCTGACTTAGATTTTAATCCATGGATCCTGAAAGTATCGAGGTCAATGACAGAAAGCTTATACTTATCCGCAAGACCTTGAACAACATCAAGGTTGATCCCTACATATTCAACCCGATTGAAGTTTTTAAATCCGAACTTAGGAATGCGTCTTTGCAGCGGCATTTGACCGCCTTCAAAGCCGATCTTACGCGAGGTTCCAGATCTTGATCCGGCGCCTTTATGTCCCCTGGTTGATGTTCCACCCCGGCCAGAACCAGTACCCCGGCCAATGCGCTTGTTATCTCTTACCGAGCCCTCCGCAGGTTTAAGGTTGCTTAAGTCCATTTCAATTCTCTTTGTTGTCAACTAAATTCTCCACCCTGATCAGATGACTTACTTTCTCTACCATCCCTAGAAGAGAAGCGGTCACCTCGTGCTCAACATGTTGGTTCACTTTCTTCAAGCCCAAAGCGGCCATAGTTCGCTTTTGACGCTCGCTGCGGTCGATCACACTTTTCACCTGAGTTATAAGAATTCTCGCCATTTGATCAACCTTTAAAAACTTTGCTTATCGAAATGCCTCTGTGTTGGGCAACCGTGCTCGCGTCGCGCATTTGCGTAAGGGCATCAACAGTCGCTTTTACGACGTTATGGGGATTTGAGGAGCCTTTCGACTTTGCGAGAACATCTGTTACGCCAGCGCTTTCAAGAACGGCGCGCATCGCACCTCCTGCGATTACGCCCGTGCCATGTGCAGCAGGCTTGAGAAATACAAAACCACCGCTGTATTTGCCTATTTGCTCATGCGGTACCGTTCCATGAAGAATAGGGACCTTCACAAGACTTTTCTTCGCGTCATCAATTCCTTTTGCAATCGCTTCTGTCACTTCCTTAGCCTTTCCCAAGCCATAGCCAACAACGCCATTTTCATCTCCTACAACGACAATCGCAGAAAAACTGAACGTACGACCCCCTTTTGTAACCTTGGCGACTCGTTGAATGCTTACCAAGCGGTCCTTGAGTTCAATTTCGCTCGACTTTACCCGTTTAATATTTGATGTGGACATGCGTTCCTTTTTACGAATTAAAATATTAAACCACCTTCACGTGCACCTTCTGCCAGCGATTTGACCCGGCCATGATAGAGATAACCGTTACGGTCGAACACAACTTCCTTTATACCCGTGGCAATCGCTTTTTCTGCGAGAAGCTTCCCGACAGACCTCGATTGATCGATCTTAGGAGATTTCTCTGCGACTTCTTTAAGTGAAGAAGCCGAGACAAGGGTTGTACCGGTGTTATCATCAATTACTTGCGCATAGATCCCCTTATTACTACGGTATACAGAAAGCCTGGGTCGTTCAGAAGTGCCTGTTATTCGCTTACGAATACCCTGCTTAATGCGTTGCCTTCTCGATAATTTTGTCTTGCCCATGATTGCTTATTTTTTAGCAGCGCTCTTTCCCGCTTTTCTACGAAGTACTTCCCCGGTAAACTTAATCCCTTTGCCCTTGTAAGGTTCAGGAGCTCTTAGCTCACGAATCTTCGCGGCGATTTGTCCAAGTAGTTGCTTGTCAATGCTTTCAAGAATGATCTTTGGGTTTTGCCCCTTCTCCGTGGTGGTGCTTACCTTCACTTCCTGCGGCACCTGGAACACGAAATGGTGTGAATATCCCAGGACAAGGTCTAGAGTCTGGCCCTGGTTTGAAGCCCTGTAGCCGACACCAACGAGTTCCTGCTCAGATTTATAGCCGGTTGTAACACCAATGACCATATTGTTAATTAGCGATCTGTAAAGGCCATGTGAGGATTTGTGACGCTTCTGATCACTTTGACGGGTTAGTTCGACCTGGCTAGCGGCGCCGTTCTCACCGGCATGAATGGCAACCTTAATGTCCGGATCAACCTGTTGCGCAAGGGAACCTCGAGGCCCTTTTACGGTAATAAAATTAGACGGTGAGATATCGATCGTTACACCAGGCGGTACAGTTACGGGAGCTTTTCCTATTCGTGACATGGTCTATTCAATAAACGTAACAAACAACTTCGCCGCCAACATTTTGTGTTCGCGCTTCCTTATCGGTCATTATTCCTTTTGAAGTGGACATTACCGCGATGCCTAGCCCATTTAAAACACGCGGAAGTTTCTGAACGTGCGTATAGCGTCTAAGACCAGGGCTGCTTATGCGTTCAAGCCGCCTTATAGCGGGGACCTTTGATATTGGGTGGTACTTAAGCGCGATCTTTATGACCTTTTGAATTTTGTCGTCTTCGAATTTATAATTGGCGATGTAACCCTTATCAAAAAGAACTTTCGTGATCTCACGTTTGATATTGGACGCGGGGATTTCGACGATCCTGTGATTCGCCTTTATAGCGTTTCGTATCCTGGTAAGATAATCGGCAATCGGATCAGTGTTCATCGATAAGATAATTTGAGACGATCATCCCGAACTCAGAGAAATAGCGGAGATGACGGTCTTGATTTGGGGAGGCAAAGATAAGATTTTCCAAAGGGCTCACCAACTTGACTTTGTGACTCCAGGGATTTTTCCTGCAAGTGCCATTTCGCGAAAGGTCACCCGGCTAATTCCAAACTGCCTTATGTAGCCCCTGGGTCTGCCGGTTAACTTGCACCTGTTGTGAAGTCGGACGGGTGAAGCGTTTTTAGGAAGTTTATCCAGAGCCGCATAGTCACCGGAAGCTTTTAACTCACTTCTCCGCTGTGCATACTTGGCAACCATCTTCTCCCTCTTTCGTTCACGGGCTTTAATACCTTCTTTAGCCATTATTGAATTTTTAGTTCGTTTTGTTTTGATTTCTAAAAGGCAAACCAAAAGCCTTTAGAAGCTCGAGAGCTTCGGCGTCATCCTTTGCCGAGGTCACGAACGTAATATCCATACCCATGATCTTCCCGATCTTATCAATATTTATCTCTGGGAAAATGATTTGTTCGGTGATACCAAGTGTGTAATTGCCATGCCCGTCGAAACCCTTATCGTTGATACCCTTAAAATCTCTTATACGTGGTAAGGCGACCGAAATGAGTCTGTCAAGAAACTCGTACATACGGTTATCACGTAGGGTGACCCGAACACCAATGGGTATATTCTTTCTTAACTTGAAGTTAGAGATATCCTTTTTAGACCTGGCAGGAATAGCGCGCTGTCCAGTGATCGTACTCATTTCTTCAATGGCATTATCAATTAATTTTTTGTCCGATACAGCTGCCCCAACCCCTTGATTCACACAGATCTTTTGAATCTTAGGAACTTCCATGACACTTTTGTAACTAAACTTTTCTTTCATCGTAGGAACTACTTCGTCGAAATACTTTCCTTTTAACCGTGGTCTGTAGGCCATTATGCAATTACCTCCCCTGTAACTTTAGCGTACCGAACCAGTTTTCCGTTTGCATCGAGCTTACGACCTACACGAGTTGGTTTGCCGGACCGTGGATCTATAAGTTTGATGTTTGACATATGGATCGAAGCTTCTTTTTTTACAATACCCCCATTTGGGCTCGAAGCGTTTGGTTTAGTATGTCTTGATACCATATTGATCCCTTCAACGATCGCTCGTTGGGAGTCGACAAGGATCTCGATAATGCGTCCCTGCTTCCCACGAGAATTACCTGAGATCACCAGAACCAGATCCCCTTTCTTAATCTTGTGTTTAATTTTCTTTTCCATTATAGAACTTCTGGTGCCAGGGAAACGATTTTCATAAACTGCTTTTCGCGAAGTTCACGAGCCACGGGTCCAAATATGCGGGTACCTCTGGGCTCATCATTCGCGTTTAAAAGAACCGCGGCGTTATCATCAAAGCGTATATAGGAACCGTCTTTCCTGCGGATCTCCTTTCGTGTGCGAACCACCACGGCTTTGGAGACAGTACCCTTCTTAATATTACCTGAAGGGAGCGCGTTCTTAACCGTGACTACGATCTTATCGCCAATACTCGCGTACCTCTTCCCTGTACCGCCAAGAACACGTATGCATAACACTTCTTTCGCTCCGCTGTTATCGGCAACGGTAAGCCTTGACTCCTGCTGTATCATCCTATTTCGCTCTTTCTAAAATCTGTACAAGCCGCCAGCTTTTATCCTTGCTTAAAGGCCTGGTTTCCATTATGCTTACTGTATCTCCAATCCCACACTCATTTTTCTCATCATGAGCCTTAAATTTCGTGGTCTTATTAACGAACTTCCCGTAAATAGGATGCTTTACTTTCCTTTCAACAGCAACTGTAATGGTCTTTTCCATTTTGTTACTCGTAACACGTCCAACACGTGTCTTTCTTAAATTTCTCTCGACCGAATTTTTTGTTTCGGTGGTTTGCTCTTCACTCATTTTGTGCTTTTGTCTAACGAAGCCGAAGCCTTTAACGAATGGGAAGCCCCTGCTTCACCCTGTGCCTCAACGGTTGCTTCAACGATACGCCGTTTGCTTAACTCAGTACTCAGGCGGGCTATATTTTTACGAGTCAAACGAATCTTCATAGGATTTTCAACAGACGAAACCGCATGAGCGAATTTGACTTTAATGAGACTATGCGACTCCTCACTGATCTTTGCAAGTAACTGTTCGTTTGAAAGCTCACTAATCTCTGTATACTTCATTTTTGCTCTAATTCTTCAAAGTCTCTGCGAACGACAAATTTGGTAAGTACCGGTAGTTTTTGAGCCGCAAGCCTTAAAGCTTCCTGAGCGGTTTCAAGTGTAACCCCTTCAGTTTCAAAAAGTATCCTCCCGGGTTTTACGCAAGCCACCCAGTATTCGGGCGCACCTTTTCCCTTACCCATACGAACTTCGGCAGGTTTCTTAGTAATCGGTTTATCAGGAAATATCCGAATCCAAACCTGGCCTTCACGCTTCATGAATCTTGTCACCGCAATACGGGCCGCCTCGATTTGCCGGGCGGTTATCCAGGATTCTTCGAGCGATTTAATCCCGAAAGAACCAAAGGCAAGCTCGAAACCCCTCTTGGCATTCCCTTTCATTTTGCCTTTATGCGTCTTCCTAAACTTGGTTCTTTTTGGTTGTAGCATGATCTGACCTGGTAATTAACGTTTATTTCTGTTTCCTGCACCGCCTGCATAACCACCGCCAGTACCACCTGGTCTGCTCCCGCCACCACCACTTCTGTTACCTCCCCCAGCGCCGCTACGGTTACCCGCTCCACCGCCGGCACCTCCGCCGGTATTTGGCCGGCCCCCGCCACCGCGGTTGTCACCGCGGCCTCTGGAACCACCACCGCCCTGGCCGTCTCTTGGTGGGCGCGATCCACGGTCACCAAAGCCACCGCCGTCCATCTTTCCCTTTTGACCCGGAGCAGATGACGCCTGGCCGATATTTGGAGAAAGGTCGCGCTTGCCATAAACCTCCCCTTTGCAGATCCACACCTTAACTCCTATCTTACCATACGTGGTTTGAGCTTCAGCGAGAGCATAATCAATATCAGCCCGGAGTGTATGCAGTGGAATCCGCCCGTCTTTATACTGTTCGGTTCGTGCCATTTCAGCCCCGCCAAGACGCCCCGAACACATGATCTTAATACCTTCAGCACCCATTCGCATCGTTGACGCAATACTAGTCTTCATTGCACGGCGAAACGAGATGCGGGCTTCAAGCTGTTTTGCGATACCCTCAGCCACCAGCTGAGCGTCGAGCTCAGGCCTCTTTATTTCGAAAATATTTATCTGAACGTCTTTTTTAGTGATCTTCTTTAGCTCTTCCTTGATCTTGTCGACTTCCTGACCGCCTTTACCAATAACGATACCTGGCCGGGCGGTATGAATAGTGATCGTTATGCGCTTAAGGGTTCGCTCAATAATCGTCTTAGAAATACCACCTTTTGAGATTCGAGCCTGAAGATATTTTCTGATCTTCTCATCTTCAACTAGTTTATCGGCGTATTTGTTGCCTCCAAACCAGTTTGAATCCCATCCCTTGATAATTCCAAGTCTGGCACCTACAGGGTTAACTTTTTGTCCCATTTACTACGCTTCGATTAAATTACTTGAGCTGTGTTTTTATCGGCAGATTCGTTGATTGATTCGGTCGCATTGTCAATAACAATGGTCACGTGATTAGATCGTTTTCTGATCCGGTGACCCCTGCCTTGCGGTGCTGGTCGAAGGCGTTTAAGTTGCCTGCCGCCATCCACAAACACTGTTTTAACATATAATCCACTGTCTTCCATTCTAGCGCCTTCATTGCCGGATTGCCAATTAGCGACCGCTGAGAGAAGAAGCTTCTCCACCCGCCGCGAGGCTTCTTTACCGCTAAATTTCAAAACATGCAGGGCATACTCCACTTTCTGTCCTCGTATAAGGTCAACCACCAGCCGCATTTTGCGCGGTGAAGTTGGACAGTCATTCAATTTTGCTCGGGCTTCCATATTATTTCTTTTTATCCCCCGCGTGACCTCTAAAAGTTCTTGTAGGTGCGAATTCACCTAATTTATGACCCACCATGTTTTCAGTCACGTAAACCGGCACAAACTGCTTCCCATTGTGAACGGCAAATGTATGGCCCACAAAGTCAGGTGAGATCATGGAACGTCTTGACCAGGTTTTGATGACAGATTTTTTAACTGTATCGGTCATGGTTAGAACTTTGCGTTCCAGGTTATGATCTATATACGGCCCCTTTTTAAGTGAACGACTCATTATTTCTTCTTCCTCTCAATGATGTACCTATTTGATAGTTTTTTCTTGTTCCTTGTCTTGTAGCCCTTTGCAAGCAAGCCTTTACGCGAACGGGGATGACCTCCCGAGGCCTTCCCTTCTCCACCGCCCATAGGGTGGTCGACAGGATTCATAGCGACTCCACGTACACGTGGCCTACGGCCAAGCCAGCGGTTACGGCCGGCTTTCCCTAATTTCTCAGTTTGCCGTTCGGCGTTAGATACTGAGCCGATCGATGCCATACAAGTAGCGAGCACCTGCCTGGTTTCACCCGAAGGAAGTTTAACGACCGCATACTTGCCGTCACGAGCCGCAAGCTGGCAAAAAGTGCCTGCGCTCCTAGCCAAAGATGCACCCTGCCCTGGATTCATCTCGATCGCATGAACCACAGACCCAAGTGGAATGAACTGGAGGGTAAGTGCATTACCGATCTCTGGCGCTACACTTTTACCCGATACGACTTCCTGACCCACTTTTAAGCCCTGAGGTGCAAGAATGTAACGCTTTTCTCCATCATTATAGTGGAGAAGCGCAATACGAGAAGAGCGATTAGGGTCGTATTCGATAGTCGCAACCTTAGCGGGGATATCCAGCTTGTCACGCTTGAAGTCAATGATCCGGTAAGCCTTTTTATGGCCACCGCCCATGTACCGCATCGTCATCTTACCCGTATTGTTCCTACCACCAGATCTCTTAACAGAGGTAATAAGCGATTTTTCACGCTTGTCTGTCGTAATATCGGTAAAATCACTTCCGACTCGAAAGCGTGTACCGGGTGTTACGGGGTTATATCTTTTAACTGCCATTGCTCGAACCTGACTTATATATTGCCGTAATAATCGATCACTTCCCCTTTCTTTAAAGACACAACCGCCTTTTTAAAGGCAGAAGAGCGCCCGCTCACTGGCCCCTTCTTGGTGTTCCTCGTCTTGTATTTACCAAGATAACGCATGGTGTTAACCCTGATAACCTGTACTCCGTAGAGTTTCTCTACCGCTTCCTTGATTTGAAGCTTGTTCGCTTTTGGATCTACTTTAAACGAGTAACAGTTGAACTTTTCAGTTAACGCCGTTACTTTCTCAGTCAGAATTGGTTTTTTTAAGATGTCCATATTACCTGTTGAACGCCTCCTCGACGATCTTCATTGAGCTTGCTGTAATGATCAGTTTCCCGGCATTAAGAAGATCATAGGTATTACAATCAGAGGCCCTAAGCACTTTTGATCCTTTCAGATTACGACTGGACAAGATGGTATTACGGTTACTCTCAGGAATAAGAAACAAATTCTTACCGACGCCTAGGTTAAGGCTGGACAGCATCGCTGTAAAGTTTTTTGTCTTTGGACTTTCAAAGTTGAAATCTTCCAACATAATAATATTGTTCTCTCTTGCCTTATAGGTTAAAGCGCTTTTTCGGGCAAGCACTTTAAGTTTCTTGTTTAGTTTGAATGAGTAATCACGTGGTTGAGGGCCAAATATTCTGCCTCCTCCTTTAAATAAAGGATTCTTAATACTTCCTTTACGGGAACCACCAGTTCCTTTTTGCTTGTGAAGTTTACGGGTTGACCCCGAAATCTCATTACGCTCTTTGGCTTTATGGGTACCCTGGCGCTGATTGGCCAGGTATTGCTTTACGTCAAGATAGATCGCGTGATCGTTCGGCTCAATCCCAAAGACCGAGTCTGGAAGCGTGATCTTACTAGCGGTCTCCTGACCTGTGATTGAAAATATCGTTAGTTCCATCTTATTTTTCCATGAGTACATAGGAGCCTTTCGCACCTGGGACAGCACCCTTAACTAGTATTAGGTTTTGTTCGGCATAAACCTTAACAACCTGTGAGTTTTGGAGCTTAACTCGATCACCGCCTGTACGACCCGCCATTCGCATTCCTTTCATAACCTTTGATGGCCAAGATGAAGCTCCAAGTGAGCCCGGTGCCCTAAGTCTATTATGCTGACCATGAGTTTGACCACCTACACCGCCAAAACCATGTCGCTTCACCACACCCTGAAATCCTTTCCCTTTTGAAGTGCCAACTACATCTAAAAAATCGCCTTCACTAAAAAGAGTGACACTCACAATTTCTCCCAGAGTTTTATCAACCGTAAACTCTTTGAATTCGGCGAGTTTGCGTTTAGGAGTCGTTCCTGCTTTATCAAAATGCCCCTTCATTGGCTGGGTCGTTTGCTTTTCTTTTTTCTCGTCAAAAGCAAGCTGAACAGCAGAATAACCGTCTGTCTCAAGAGTCCTTACCTGAGTTACGACACAAGGACCGGCTTCAATAAGCGTACATGGAATGTTAATCCCATCAGCATTGAATATGCTGGTCATTCCAACCTTTTTACCTATTAATCCAGACATTGTTGACTTAATTGAAATTGTACCGTTAAGAACTTTGCAAAAGCCTTAGCATTAGGCTAGTGCCTTTTGCCTGAAGGGACGGCAAAAATAGAAAAAATGATCGTAATAAGAAACGGTAATCAAAAAAAATCTCTGCAATACGTTGATTCATAATGCAGAGACCCTCACCAAAATGGATTTGAAAATAAAGCGCGAAGACTATAGCCGTTACCCGGTCTAGACCTTGATCTCCACCTCAACGCCGCTCGGCAACTCAAGTTTCATAAGAGCATCGACGGTTTTTGAGGTCGAGCTGTAAATGTCGAGGAGCCGTTTGTAAGAACAAAGCTGAAACTGCTCCCTTGCCTTCTTATTGACGTGTGGTGACCGAAGAACAGTAAAGATCTTTTTCTCAGTTGGCAGTGGAATAGGCCCGCTAACTACAGCCCCTGTTGGCTTAACTGTCTTTACGATCTTCTCGGCAGACTTGTCAACCAGGTTATAGTCGTAAGATTTCAATTTTATTCTGATTCGCTGACTCATGATTCCCCTATCTAAAAAACTAATAAAATAACTAACCGATAAACTAAGCTTTTACCGCCTTATTCCCTTTAACCTTCGCAATTACCTCTTCGACGATGTTCTTTGGCGCCTCGGCATAATGAGAAAGTTCCATGGTGGAGGACGCCCGCCCCGACGTTATTGTTCTCAACTGAGTGATGTACCCGAACATCTCTTTCAGAGGAACTTTCGCTTTAATGACCTGATTGCCGGCTCTTGAATCCATTCCCTCAAGTTGTCCGCGTCGTTTGTTGAGGTCACCCATGACATCACCCATATTTTCCTCTGGAGTGAGTACTTCAACCTGCATGATTGGTTCGAGCAAAATAGGACGTGCCTTTGGCAACGCTTCCCGGTAGGCCGTACGGGCGGCAATTTCGAACGAAAGAGCATCGGAGTCTACAGCGTGGAATGACCCGTCAACAAGCCGAACCTTCATATCCACCAATGGGAACCCGGCAAGGACCCCGTTTGCCATAGCAGCTTTAAAACCCTTCTCGACAGAAGGAATGAATTCCCGGGGAATTGACCCGCCAACGATCTCGTTTTCAAATTGTAGACCTGTGTTCCCTTCATCAACGGGAGATATGATGATAGATATATCTGCAAACTTCCCGCGGCCTCCAGTTTGCTTCTTATAGACTTCACGGTGGTTAACCGTGCCAAGTATGGCCTCTTTGAAGGCAACCTGTGGGGCGCCCTGATTGGCTTCAACCTTGAACTCACGTCTGAGACGGTCAACGATGATCTCAAGGTGTAGTTCACCCATTCCGCTTATCACTGTTTGACCGGTCTCGTCGTCCGTATGGACCTTGAAAGTTGGATCTTCTTCAGCAAGCTTTCCAAGGGCCATTCCGAGCTTGTCGACGTCGGCCTGTGTACGGGGTTCTATAGCCAGGCCAATTACAGGCTCTGGAAAAGTGATCGACTCAAGAATGATCGGTTTACTTTCAAGACAAAGCGTATCCCCTGTACGTATTTCTTTAAACCCTACAGCAGCGCCAATATCGCCGGCCTCAATGAAGTCAAGCGGGTTTTGCTTGTTAGCGTGCATCTGCATGATACGGCTGATGCGTTCTTTTTTACCGGTACGGGTATTTAGGACATAGGAACCTGCCTCCAGCGTACCCGAGTAAACTCTAAAGAAAGCAAGGCGTCCAACGAATGGGTCGGTCATGATCTTAAAAGCGAGGGCCGCAAAAGGTTCCTCAGGTTCGGGCTTACGTTGCTCCTGAATACCCGTGTCAGGATTTTCACCGGTGACACCTTCTGTATCTGCAGGTGAGGGAAGATACTGGATAACTGCGTCAAGCGCCGTTTGTACACCTTTATTCTTAAACGCCGACCCGCACATCATCGGCGTGATCTTAAGGGCGATGGTCGCTTTGCGTATTGCGCCTCGAAGCTCATCAACCGTAATAGTATCGGGATCATCGAAGAACTTCTCCATGAGATGATCGTCAAACTCCGCAACCTGTTCAACCAATTTTTCTCTGTATTCCTTTACAGTCTCCAGAAGATCCGTTGGAATAGGTATTTCGTTGTAGGTGCTTCCCAGTGTCGCGTCATCCCAAACAATGGCTTTGTTCGTGATAAGATCTACAACACCTTTAAAGTGTTCTTCGGCACCAATAGGGATCTGTAAGGGGACGGGATTCCCGGCAAGCCGGTCTTTAACCTCTTTTACGACGTTCAGGAAATCAGCACCGGCACGGTCCATCTTGTTTACAAACCCGATGCGGGGCACGTGGTACTTATTCATTTGCCTCCACACAGTCTCTGACTGAGGCTCAACCCCGTCAACCGCGGAATAAAGGGCGATCGCACCGTCAAGCACACGTAGTGAACGTTCAACTTCGACCGTAAAGTCGACGTGGCCGGGAGTGTCAATAATATTGATCTTATACTTCTCAGTTTCGGGGATCTTTAGGCCCTGGTTATCCCGTGGATAATTCCATTCGGTTGTTGTGGCGGCCGAAGTGATTGTGATCCCCCGTTCCTGCTCCTGGACCATCCAGTCCATAGTAGCCGCGCCATCATGAACCTCACCGATCTTATGCGTCAAGCCGGTGTAATACAGGATACGCTCGGTCATGGTCGTTTTGCCGGCGTCAATATGAGCCGAGATGCCAATGTTCCGGGTGTAATGCAAATCTCTTTTGGCCATGTTGTTAGAACCTGAAATGAGTAAAGGCTTTGTTTGCCTCAGCCATTTTATGGGTATCTTCTTTCTTCTTCACTGCGGCACCTTCACCTTTGGAAGCGGCCATTACCTCACCGGCTAGCCTTTCGGTCATCGTCTTTTCACCGCGCTTGCGGGAATAACTGATCATCCACTTCATTCCCAACGCGATCTTTCGTTCGGGGCGAACTTCGGTAGGCACCTGAAAGTTAGCTCCACCTACACGGCGGCTCTTTACTTCAACGGCTGGCATGATATTATTGAGCGCCTTCTTCCACATTTCAAGCCCACTCTCACTGGTCTTCTTTTCAACCATATCTACCGCACCGTAAAAGATACTATAGGCAGTACTCTTTTTGCCGTCCCACATAAGGTTATTTACAAACCTGGTAACCAGTACGTCGTTGAACCTGGGATCAGGCAGAAGAATCCTTTTTTTTGGTTTCGATTTTCTCATTTTCCGTCTTACTACTAAAACTACTTCTTCAAACTACTTCTTCTTTTTAGCGGGAGCTCCCTTTGCAGGCGCGCCTTTAGCAGCAGGCTGGCCGGGCTTAGGTCTCTTCGTCCCATACTTGGAACGACGCTGGTTCCTGTCAGCTACGCCAGATGTATCCAGGGCGCCACGAATAATGTGGTACCGCACACCTGGAAGATCTTTAACCCTTCCCCCTCTTATCAATACGATACTGTGTTCCTGCAGATTGTGACCTTCCCCAGGGATATATGCATTAACCTCTTTGCCATTTGTCAAACGAACCCGGGCAACTTTGCGCATAGCTGAGTTTGGCTTCTTGGGTGTTGTCGTATAAACACGGGTACACACCCCGCGACGCTGTGGACAAGAATCAAGCGCTGGAGACTTGCTTTTATCAACTAAGGCAACACGTCCTTTTCGTACTAACTGCTGTATGGTCGGCATTTATAAAATTTGTGGTAAACAAATTGACCACTCTTTTCAGAGGGACTGCAAAGCTATTATTTTAAGACTTTAATTCAAAAGCTGTTGGCGAGAATTTAGTTGCTCGCAAAGCGTTCGGTTATTCAACGGTCATGAACTGTTTATCCTTAACTTACAAGACCTATGAAAATAATTTTAAAACTGTCGCTTATAGGCTTTTTCCTTTATACAGGTACAGGAGCCTGTGCCCAATCGCCGACCGCACCCGAGATGGAAGGGGGAATCAAGGAAGCGATCCGGCAAGCGATCAAGAACAGTATTGCGAAAGTATCCTCTCCCGACGGCTTCTTCAAAGACGCCTCAATTAAACTGCTCTTCCCTCCCGAAGCAAGAAAGGCCGAACATACGCTGAGAAGCCTTGGTCTTGGAAGTGTTTGCGACAAAGTTATCCTGCAAATGAACCGGGCGGCTGAAGACGCGAGCAAAAAAGCGGCACCTATATTTTTCAAAGCCTTGCAAAAAATGAGTATTCACGACGCCGCGGCGATAGTAGGCGGCGGTTCCAACGCGGCGACGAATTATTTTAAATCAACTACTTCTTCTGAGCTTACACAGTCTTTCAGGCCTGTCATCGATAGCAGTCTGAAGAAGCTACAAGCGACGACTCTGTATAGCCAGGCTGTCTCAAAGTATAACGCCTTTCCGCTTGCTGGCGAAAAACTTGACCCCAGTCTTTCAGATTATGCGACTTCAAAGGCGATTGACGGCTTGTTTACGACAATCGCGGGCGAGGAAGCGCGGCTTCGTTCAAAATCAGGCCTCAATAGTTCGCCGCTTGTGCGCAAGGTGTTCAGCTATTTCAATCACTGAGATGGCCGGTTACTTTGCCGGGGTAACCGCAGAGGTCCAAGTATTATTCGCCGGATTGACATCGGGCAGATCCTGATCAGGATCAATCGTTACCCGTTCCAGGGGCCCGGTCGACGAAAAAGGCACCATCCACTCGGCTCCCCGCTGCCAAACTTCGGCCGGGAGCTCGATACGGGAAACTTTTCCGCCCTGCTCTCTTACCTCAAGAGTTACTGGCATGACCATTTTTTCGAGATTTTGGACTGTGATGACGCTGCCGTTCTTTGGATCATTGTTTACGTAAGTCACCGTTTTTACGCCTTGATCAAGCTTCCAGGCGTTCAGGAACCAGCTTCTCCAAAACCAGCCGAGGTCTTCCCCGCCGGCGTTTTCCATTGCATGAAAGAAATCATCGGGCCCGGGGTGTTTAAAGGCCCAACTTCGGATATAAAACCTAAAAGCTTCGTCAAAGCGCTGCTCTCCAAGCACTTTTCTTCGGAGGAGGTCCAGGGCCGTCCCCGGCTTAAGATAGGCCTCGATGCCCAGCCGCTGGAACTGGATCACATCGGGGATCGTCAGAGATGGTTCCTGGCCATCGCCAAGCATCAATGGAGCAACAGCCCTCATTGGAAACTTTCGATTGAATTCTCCTTTATTGAAGTTGGCTGTGCTCAGCAGATTAATAAAGGTGTTGAAGCCCTCGTCCATCCAGGGATACTTTCGCTCGTTCGAACCCACGATCATTGGAAACCAGGTATGGCCAAATTCGTGATCGGTAACCGACCATAATCTGCGTTTTTTTGCGCTGGATCCGCAGAATACGATCCCCGGATACTCCATGCCGTTTACGATCCCAGCAACATTGGTTGCGACCGGATAAGGGAATGGATAGAGCTGGCGGGAATAGAATTCGATGGCGCCCTTGACATACTCGGTCGAACGGCCATACGCCGAATCTCCCCGGTCCTCAATGGGATAAGCCGAAGCGGCAAGGCTGTGCTTACCGCCAGGAAGGTCGAGCCGGGCCGCGTCCCAAAGGAACGAACGTGAAGCGGCCCACGCCACGTCCCGTGCACTAGTAATGTGAAATTTCCAGGTAAGCTGGCTCCGGCCTGCCGAACCGTTTACCGGTGACCCAATCTCCGATTCGCTTCGGATGGAAAGCGTTTTTTCACTGGACGCGGCGCGGCTTAGTCTGGCCTGTATCTGAGGGGATAAGACCGCCTGAGGATTAGTGAGTGCCCCAGAGCCTACCATGATCATATCAGAAGGCAGGGTCACCGCGTAATCGATATCGCCATATTCCAGATAAAACTCACCTGATCCCTGGTAGGGCAGCGTGTTCCAGCCCAAGATATCATCAAAGACTTCCATCCGGGGATACCACTGGGCGATCTCATAGATCCAGCCGTTCTTCGTATTAAGCCGGCCCATACGATCAGTACCATGTTCAGGGACAGAAAACGAATAGATGATCCTGACCTTAACTGCACCTCCTGAGGCTTTCAACGCTTCGGGAAGATCGATACGCAGGCGCGTATCATTCACCAGGAAATTAGGCTTGGTAGATTTGGTCCCCTTAAGAATTTCAACGCTTTTTATGGTATAGCCGCCGGAATACCCTGCGTTTGACCACCTTATGCCCTGAGGTGTGTGCGTTGTGAAAGAAGAGCGGGAGTTGGATTTATAGATGTTCTGATCGAGCTGCAGCCACAAGAAACCAAGAGTCTCGGGACTGTTGTTCTGATAGGAGATCGTAACCTCTCCAGATACTTCTTTTGATGCGGTGTCAAGGCTTGCAACGATCGAATAGTCGGCCCTGTTTTGCCAGTACCGGGGACCGGGGACACCCATCGCGGACCGGTATTCGTTCCCGTTTGTCGTATAAAAATAGGGTGCGAAGGCCTCGTGCTGGTCATACTTCGAACTTGGTGCCGGAGTCGGAGCAGACGCTGTTACGGGCGCTGGAGCGGCAGGGGAATTTCCGGGTTTACCCTGACCTATGGCCGGGGCAGAAGCAGTAAAAATGGCTGCAGCCAACGACAAAAAATGTACTAAAGTCCTTATTGACATTCGGTGATGGGTTTTAAAGTTGAAGCTTAAAGACGTTGTTCGACGGGTCGAGATCGGGATAATCCTGGTCTGGATCTACCGTCACTGATTCAATCGATGTAGTTGAAGGGTAATGATAGGTGAAGGCGCCTCCCCGTTGCCAGATTTCTACCGGCAAGAGCACATAATGCACAGGCCCACCACTAGCCTCCTTTATTTCAAGTAACGCCGGCATGGCCATTTGCCGCTTGTTCAAAAGTTCGATGTCAATGCCCTTAACCGGGTCATTACCTGTATAACTCACACGGGCCACCGCCTGGTCAAGTTTCCAATTATTGATGAACCAATCCCTCCAAAACCAGCCAAGGTCTTCCCCGCTAACATTTTCCATCGAGCGGTAAAAATCTTCAGGAGCGGGATGTTTATAGGCCCAGCGACTAATATACTCCCTGAATGCCTGATCAAACCGTTCTTCACCAAGCACATACTTTCGCAAAAGTCTTAAAGCATAGGCGGGTTTCTCGTACGAGGCGACAGGCACCCAGCGCTCTTGCAAAACATCGGGTCTGGTGAGTATAGATTCAGACCTGGGCCCAAAATAAACTTTTGCCGTACGATATTGATCTGTCTCCCGTTCCTTGAACTCACCACTATTAAAGGACTGGGAAGCAAAGTCGTTAATGAATGTATTAAAACCCTCATCCATCCACATAAATCGTCTTTCATTTGACCCAACGATCATTGGGAACCAGGTATGACCGAACTCATGATTGGTTACACCCCACAAACGCCTTTGGGAAGAAGCGGCCGAACAAAAAACGATCCCGGGATACTCCATCCCTCCAATGTTTGAAGCAACATTACTTGCCGCCGGGTATGGGAACGGAAACCATTTTTGAGAATTATACTCAATACTTTTTTTTACAAACTGAGTCGACCTTCTCCACGCTGTGTCCCGGTCGCTGGAACTTGGATAGAAAGACTGTGCCAAGGCTGTTCGGTTGCCCGGCAAGGTGATCTTCGCCGCATCCCAGATAAAGGCCCTTGATGAGGCCCAACTTGCATCCCTGGCGTTTCTAATCAAGAAATGCCACACTTTACGGCTTTCTGTCGGTCTCAGCGAGTTTACGACGGCGCTCATTTCACGGGCAGACCAAATGATCTTTGTTTCGTCACTTAGTCTGGCCTCGGCGAGGTTCGCCTGAATACTTGGAGTAAGCACTTCTTTTCCATTGAGGAGTTCTCCAGACGCGGCGACGATGTGGGAGGCTGGTACATTGAGTGTGAGGTCGAAATCTCCGTAATCAAGATAAAACTCACCTGACCCCATATAGGGCAATGTATTCCAGCCAAGAAGGTCGTCATAAACGGCCATTCTTGGGTACCACTGAGCGATTGAGAAAATTGGCCCATCTTTGGTCTTTAGAATTCCTGTGCGAATATTACGCGCTGTATTGATCTCGAAGGAATAGACGACCGAAACAACCACGCTTGAACCGCCGGGAAGAAGAGGTTCGGCAAGGTCTACCTTCATCCGGGTATCATTCACTGCTGAGACAGGCGTGTAAGTGCGCCCCCCCGCTGTTATCTGAATTGATTTTATAACGAATCCTTGAGTGGTTTTCCAACCATAGAACCGGCTTGCCTTTGACGCCGTGATCTCATGAATGCGGCTATTTTCCCTAAAGATATTCTGATCAAGTTGCAGCCATAGAAAAGGGAGTTTATCGGGACTGTTGTTTGTGTAAGTAATGCGCTCCGTCGCGTTTATTGACTGTGACCCGTCATCCAAAAATGCAGATAGCTTGTAATCGGCCCTGTTCTTCCAGTAAGCGCTTCCCGGCTTGCCATCGGCAGCTCTGAAAGCATTTCCATTGGTTTTATAAAAGTCGGGAGCGAATACTTTATGCTGATCAAACAAAGTATCGGCCAACACTCCGCTCTCCGGCAGGATCGTTTGTGCGTTTGTTGACTTTGTTGCCGTAGACTGGGCCTTTGTTACTGAACACAGTATTTCCGAAAACGCCAGGGTTACACAAAAGACAACTGCGGCTCTCTTCACGCCGGCAAAACACCTCATCAAAATTTCAAAAAAGTGATTAGCTCTAAAAAATTGTTCTGAATATATGCGTTCTCAAAGGGTTTTAACAAACTATTATCGATCTGATTGCTTAAACCTTTGCTGGTCAAGGCAGTTAAACAGATATGAGTATAGCCAAATACACAGCCCCAGGTATATTTTGTGGCGTCGTGATCTTTTTTTTGGTTATGGAGGGGGTCTTTGCTCAGGGTCGCCATATGGCGGTTCCTGGTCATGCCACGACACAAAGGATAGCTGGTGTTCAAACTCGCATCATGGAGAGCCGGATGAATTTGAAGCCCCATCAAAAGCAAAAGGTCAATGAACTTAACCAGCGTTACCTTGACAAGCTTACGGACCTTGTAAAAACCCCGGTACTAACAAAACAAGAAAAATTGGAAGAACTTCAGCGGATACGGGAAAGTAAGAAAAGTGACATGAAAGAGATACTCGATGAAGATCAGTATAAAGAATATCTTAAACTGCAGCAAGACCTTAAAGAGAAACGGCGCCAGCGTATCATGGAATCAGAAGAGAACGCCGGTAATGAGTATCAGGGCGAAGAGTAAACGAAGAACAGACAAACAGCAACCATTTGTGTTGCACGGTTTCCACTACCTATTGAACCGCGTCATTGTAAGTTCAGTCCCCACCTCGACAAAACTCAGAATAATTTGAGCCGCCTCGTCCACCAGTAAGGGCAAAGACTTTTGCTCTTCACCCGAGAAGCTGCCTAATACATAATCTATCTGCTGCCCACGCGCAAAATTGTCTCCTACACCAAATCGCAGGCGGGGATACTCCTTCGTCTCCAAATAACTCTCAATGCTTTTAAGGCCATTGTGGCCCGCATCTCCACCTTTTGGTTTAAGGCGTAAGGTACCAAAAGGCAAGGCGATATCGTCAGTGACGACAAGGATCTTACTGGTGTCTATCTTCAACACCTTTGTCCAGTGAGTGACGGCCTTTCCACAATCGTTCATAAAGGTCGAGGGCTTGATCACAAAGACGTGTCGGCCTTTATGCATAAACTCGGTATAGTAGGCATACCTTTCCAATACGAACCCTGCTTTTTTAGAAGCGGCCAAAGTGTCAGCGACCATAAATCCGGAATTATGGCGTGTATCCCTGTATTCAGGGCCCGGATTACCGAGCCCCGCAACAAGGATCTTACTATTTGGTTCCAGCGGCTTCGGCCTCTTTCGTAGCACGTGAAGAAGCGACGCTCACGATCGTATCTGCAGGAGAATTAAGAATGGCCAGTTTATCAACCTTCAATTCCGAAACACGAATGGATTTGCCAATTTCAAGTGCATCGATACTCACTTCGATGTTATCTTTGAAATCATCGGGCAGTCCTCTAACCTTGAGTTTGCGAAACTTTTGAACCAGCTTTCCCCCAATCTTAACGCCCGGCGAGGACCCTGTTAATTTGATAGGAACCTGAATACTTACCGGCTTATCCTTGAAAAGCTGCAGGAAGTCGACATGTAAGATTTGATCAGTAACCGGGTGAAATTGTGCTTCTTGAACAATGGACCGGTATTTTTCATCGCCTAGTTCCAGTTCAATAAACAACGCTTCGGCGGTATAAAGCACCTCTCGAAGCTTTGGCGCCGATGCTGCGAAATGAATCTGTTCACCCCCACCATAGAGGACACACGGCACCATCCCATCGTATCTGAGCTCTTTGGCATCTCTTTTCCCTACGTTCGCTCTCGGCGAACCGCTAATAGAAATCGTTTTCATACTTTTCGTCGTGGATAAGCCAAATACCGCCAGGTCTGGCATCTCCTGTGTTAGTTATGTTAAGGCGGAAGCAAGAACCAATAATACCTCCCAGCTTCAGATGAAATTTATACGGGGTTGGAAATAGTCATTTATTTTAAAGAGATCACTCACTGAGCCATGCTCGTTGACGTTTGCAATGGCCCGCGAAAATAGATCAGAAACACTTAACACTCTTATTTTTTCTTCGTCGGTCTTACGCTGGATCGTGTCACAAACGATAAGTTCCTCCAACCTGGAATTTCGAATGTTGTTGAATGCCTTGCCCGAAAGAACCGCGTGGGTACACACCGCCCGAACACTTCGCGCTCCATGGTCAAAAATAAGCGAGGCGGCTTTGGTGAGCGTACCTGCCGTGTCGACGATGTCATCGACGAGCACTATGTCAGCTCCCTCCACATTACCGATGAGTGTCATGGACTCGATCTCATTGGCTCTTTTACGCAGCTTGTCACAGATGACTACTTCGACATTGAGCATCTTCGCAAACACCCTCGCACGCGCGGTCCCGCCCATATCTGGTGCGGCGATCACCAGATTAGGCAACCTAAGGCTTTTGATATAAGGAATAAATATCACCGACGCGTCCAGGTGATCAACCGGGATGTCGAAAAAGCCCTGGATCTGTGCCGCGTGAAGGTCCATAGTCATAACCCGGTGCGCTCCCGAAGCGGTCAAAAGATTGGCTACCAGCTTGGAAGCGATGGGCACCCGCGGGCGGTCCTTTCGATCCTGCCGGGCTAGCCCAAAGTAAGGAATCACTGCTGTGATATAATGTGCCGAAGCTCTTTTGGCCGCGTCGATCATAAGCAGGAGTTCCATGAGATTGTCTGACGGCGGATTGGTCGACTGAATGAGAAAGACGTCACAACCCCGTACAGATTCATTATAACTCGGCTGGAACTCCCCATCTGCGAATTTATTCAACGTAAGATCGCCAAGTGGTTTGCCCGAAGCCGCGGCGATCTTACCGGCAAGGTCTCCCGAAGCGCTTCCTGAAAACAACTTAATAGGATTAAAGGCTGAAGGCATTCTCTCAGGTTATTGACCAGAGCGTTAATACTTTGGCTGTTTATGAAGTTGCCCGAGATGGATTCGAACCACCACAAACAGAACCAAAATCTGCTGTCCTGCCGTTAGACGATCGGGCAATTGCATTTGTCAGAAACCTGACCTTTCCAAAAGGGAATGCAAATGTAGAAAGACCCGGCCTAACTCCAAAACAATTATGAATAATATCTATTTTAGACACGCGTTTGGCATTTTACATATGGCTCAATACAAAAGATTAAATACCCTCTTAGGCTGGTTGTGTTTCATTATCGCCACAACAGTTTATGTGATGACCATGGAGAGAACCGGCAGCTGGTGGGACTGCGGTGAATTTATCTCCTGCGCCTACCGCCAGCAGGTGCCACACCAGCCAGGTGCCCCTCTTTATATCTTGATTTATAAGATCTTTACGCTTTTTGCCGGCAACGACAGGAGCAAGGTCGCTTTCTGGGGTAATGTCGGTTCGGCTGTTTGCAGCGCCGCTACGATCATGTTCCTTTTTTGGACGATCACGGCGCTGGCGAGAAAGATCCTTATAAGACCATTAACCGGCAGCAATGCGGCTCTGGCAACGAACGGTGTCGCAAACACTCCTGTGCCGGCCACCAGCGCTCTCAATACCTGGCTAATCTTTGGGGCCGGTATAGTTGGGGCGCTAGCGTACACCTTTTCAGATACTTTTTGGTTCTCTGCTGTGGAGGCAGAGGTTTATGCCCTTGCTTCACTCAGCGTGGCGATCACATTTTGGGCCGCCCTCAAATGGGAAGCGGTCGCAGACCAGCCTCATGCAGACCGCTGGCTGGTGTTCATTGCCTTTATGGTTGGATTTTCAGTGGGTGTGCATCTTCTTAACCTGCTCACCATCCCTGCTGTGGTTTTCGTTGTCTTTCACCGCAGGTATGATAGGAACACCCGCTGGGGCTGGCTCATTACGCTGGTCATAGCTGTTTTCCTTTTAGGTTTTGTACAGGTTGGTGTTATTCCTGGCACCATTCAGCTTGCGGCGAACGTTGACAGATTGTTTGTAAACTCTTTTGGCCTGGGAATGGGAAGCGGGGCCATATTCTTCTTCCTGTTACTTGCGGCGATTTTGACAGGGGGCATCTTATGGAGCCTTCGTACCGGCCGCAGGGAATGGAATACGGCTTTTCTTTGCATGACCTTTTTATTTATCGGTTACGCCGTATTTATACAGGTTCCTATACGGGCTCATGCTAACCCGCCGCTAAACAACCAGCATCCAGACGACCCTTACAATTTTCTGGAGTATCTGACCCGTAGTCAGTATGGCGACGGCGCCCCGCTTTTAAAGGGCCCAGTATTTACCAGCCAACCTACCGGGAATAAGGACGAAGGACCAATCTTTAAATACGACGGAAGGCATTATGCCGAGATTGGTCAAAAAATGAAAGAGGAATATAACAGTGATGACCAAATTCTCTTTCCACGGATCTGGGACAACGACAACCGGCTTACGCACGTTGACTTCTATAAAAACTGGCTGGGACTACCCAAAGAGCTTCCTGCCGGATTTAAACCCAGCTGGTTTGGGCATAATATCCGCTTCTTTACAACTTACCAGGTCGGCTGGATGTTTGGACGTTACTTCATGTGGAATTTTGCCGGGCGACAAAACGATATCCAGGGCTTCGGCGGAAAACAATACGGAAACTGGATCTCGGGGATTACGCCCCTTGACCAGATCCAGATCGGTGTGCAGCCGCCCGTCCCCACTGAAGCAAGTCCCAACCTAGCTCACAACACCTTGTTCCTTTTGCCCTTTATCCTTGGCCTTATCGGAATATGGTTCCAGTACCGCCGAGACCCAAAAGACCTTTTAACGCTAGTAATGTTTTTTCTTTTTACCGGTCTTGCCATTGTTGTCTTCTTAAATCAGACCGGTCCAGAACCGAGGGAAAGGGATTATTCATTTGGCGGGGCGTTTTATACGTATTGTATTTGGATTGGACTTGGAGTCCTCGGTGTTTGGGAATGGTTGACCAGGATTACCAAGCCCGCGTTGGCGGCGATCCTTTCCTTTGCTTCATGTCTTTTGGTTGTGCCCGTCGTCATGGCAAGACAGGAATGGGATGACCACGACCGCTCCCATCGCACGACCGTTCGCGATTTTGCGTCAGATTACCTGAATTCATGCGCCCCAAACGCTATCCTCTTTACTTATGGGGATAATGACACGTACCCCTTATGGTATGCTCAGGAGGCCGAAGGGATACGGCCCGATGTACGGGTCGTAAATTTGAGTCTTTTGGGAATAGACTGGTATATCAAGCAAATGCATGAGCCAATGAATCAGTCGGCTCCGCTTCCTTTCTCACTCCCTTCCAGTGCTTACTTTGGCAACAACCGCAACATTGTCCCCTTTAATGACGGCAAAATTGCCGGTAATGTAGAATTAAAGGATATCATGGAACTAATAGGTTCCAACGAGCCTGCGGCCAAGGTTCAGTTTGGTGATCAAACTTATAATTACTTTCCGACAAAAAACTTTAAGCTAACGGTTAAGCCCGAGCAGATCATTTCGACAGGCACGATGCCTGCTTCCGAAAAAAACCTTATTGTTCCCGAGCTTGACTGGGTGCTTCCTACAAGCAATCTTTATAAGAATGACGTGGCCGAACTAGACATTATCAACTCGAACAATTGGAAGCGACCAATCTATTTTGCGAAGACCCTCCCGCCAAGTTCGCTGCTGGGCTTAAAGGACTATTTGCATCTCGAAGGTTTGGCCTACCGGCTCCTCCCGGTAAAAGCGGTCAAAGGGACCGACGAACTGGCCCAGATCGCAGAGACTGTTAACCTAGGGCCGATGTATGATAATTTCATGCATCGTTTTAAGTTCGGAAATATCAACCAGGACAAATTCCTCGATCCGGAATCGCGGTCGATGGTGCCTGTATTAAAACAGATCGGCTGGAACCTTGCCTACAGTTTGTACAAGAACAATAAACCCGACTCGGCTCGTAAGGTCCTGGACTATGTAGCCGGGATGACGCCAAAGAAGCTTACAGAGCTTGACGAACGGCTCACGATAAACCAGCTCCAGTTTAACGTCCTCATTGGTTCGCTTTATTATGACCTCAAAGAAAAGGAGAAGGGTTATGCATTGCTGAGCTACAGCGGGGCATACATCAACAGTTACCTGAATAACTTTCGAACGATGAAAGTTAACGGCCAAGACGAATCGGTCCAGGGGCTACTTTACATGCTTCAGCAGTTGAGTCATGTAGCCACCGAAAAGGGCGATAAACCGCTTGCCGATAAGTTCACCGCGATGTTTGCCAAACAGGCGCCCGCGTTCGGATTTGGACAACAGGGTCAACCTGGACAGCAGGGTCAGCAGGTCCCTTAGGATTTGACGCCATTCAGCCGTCTAAATAACCTGGCTGGCCTGCTTGTTTTCCTGATTGCGGGAGCAACTTACCTCCTTACCAGAGAGCCAACTGCCAGCTGGTGGGATTGTGGTGAATTTCTTTCGGCCGCTTATAAGCTGGAAGTAGTTCACGAACCTGGTTCCCCTTTATTTCTGCTTATTGGACGCCTTTTTTCTCTCTTCGCCGCAAACCGCCGGGCGGTTGCATCGATGATCAATGCCTCTTCGGCACTAGCAAGCGCGGGGACAATCATGCTTTTGTTCTGGACAATTACCCGGATTACGCGGAGAATCACCACAGAGCGAATAGCCGTCATTGGCAGCGGACTTACCGGGGCGCTCGCCTACTGCTTCTCCGATACCTTTTGGTTTTCGGCTGTAGAGTCCGAAGTTTACGCGCTTTCTTCCCTTTGTACGGCGCTCGTCGTTTGGGCGATCTTCAAATGGGACGATGAGGCAAAGCTTAATAAAAACGCTTCGAGGTTTCTAGTACTCATCGCCTTTGTAATGGGCCTGTCTATTGGAGTACATCTGCTAAACCTGCTCACCATCCCAGCGATAACATTTATAGTTTACTTTCACTTTTACAAGCCTACGGTAAAGGGTGTGCTTTTGAGCTTCCTGGTATCTCTAGCGGTACTGGCGGGAGTTTTATACGGCATTATCCCTCTGACGATCGCTTTTGCAGCCCGCACAGATGTGCTCATGGTCAATACCTTCCATTGGCCTTTTAACCTTGGTGCCCTGGGTTTTTTGTCGCTTGTTGCGCTGGCCCTTGCGGCATTGCTGTTCGTTAGCCGCAGGCGCAAGTGGGTGCTTATCCACAACCTGTCCCTCGCGCTTGCGTTCATACTAGTTGGCTATTCGAGCTATGCGATGGTTTTGATTCGCGCCGCTGCCGATCCACCACTCAATAACTCTAAACCTGACAATTTTATTTCGCTTTTGGGGTACCTCGGCCGCGAACAGTATCAGGAAAGCCCACTTTTATACGGCCAGTATTTTACGGCAGATCTTATCAAAGTGAGCCCCGGTGAAATGCGCTATCGAAAGGGAACTACCGCTTACGAGACCATAGGTCCTAAACCCGAGTATGTCTACGACCCTGCCGCCTCGACGATCTTTCCAAGAATGTGGGATAGTGAACATGCCGCGGATTACCGCTACTGGACTGGTTTGAATGATAAACAGGAACCGTCCTTCTTTGATAATGTGAATTTTTTTGTGTCTTATCAGGTCGACTTTATGTATCTGCGTTATTTCCTCTGGAACTTCGCTGGCAGGCAAAATGACTCACCGTCTACGGTTCCAAACGCGACCAAAGGGAACTGGCTGTCAGGGATACCATTTATTGACAGCTGGCATTTAGGAAACCAGGGACAACTGCCTTCCAGGCTCGCTGGTAATGAAGCGCAGAACAAGCTATTTTTTCTTCCCCTTCTTTTAGGTCTGTTCGGCCTTATTTTTCAAATTTGGAAAGACCGAAAGGGATTTTTGATCATCCTGTTGCTTTTCCTGTTCACCGGCCTGGCAGTTGTCGTCTACCTTAATATGCCGCCTTCGCAGCCACGAGAACGAGATTATGCTTTCTCAGGGTCCTTCTATGCGTTTGCGATTTGGATAGGCCTCGGAGTTGCAGGGCTGTGCAGCCTTCGCAGCCGCGAAAGCCACCTGCGGACGATGATCATCGTTTCATGCTGCCTCTTGCTGGTTCCTTTTCTTATGGCGTGCACCGAGTGGAAGGACCATGACCGATCAACCCGGTTTACAACGCGCGACTTCGCCAAAAACTATCTCGAATCATGCGATCCCAATGCTGTCTTGTTTTCTTACGGCGACAATGAAACTTATCCGCTTTGGTACGCTCAGGAAGTAGAAGGCGTTCGGACCGATGTGCGGGTAATAAACCTTAGCTTGTTTGACGCCTCCTGGTGCATTGACAAGGCACGAAAGAAGATAGGTTTGAGCCCCCCTCTGCCCATAAGCTGGAACTCCAGGGACTATGTAGACGGGGTCAGGGACTACCTTTATTATCACGATGGAGGTTTAAAGTCTGATGCTCAGCTACAGGATGTTCTTGATTTCATGCGCAGAGACGACGCTAAGGGTAAAAACGAGGACGGTGAAAATTATCTTCCAACGAAAAACTTCAGCCTTAAGATTGACCCACGGGAAGTTCTTGAAACAGGTACTGTTTCCGAGTCACTCAGAGATAGCGTTGCGCCGTACATGACCTGGAATTTTAATCACAACACAATCTCCAAAGGTCAAATCATCATTCTGGACATCCTGGCACATAATCATTGGAGACGGCCTGTTTATTTTTGCGCCACCATGGGCTCAGACAGTTTTATGGGCATGGACGCGTATCTCAAGCAGGAAGGTATCGTTTACCGCCTTGAGCCTTTAAAGCAGGTGGACCGCAAACGGGTTGAATTTTCAATGGACGAACTTAAGACTTATCACGACCTCATGGATCTGTACCAATGGGGAAACCTCAATCATGGAATTCATATCGATGACCAGACGAACAGCTTTGCGGGTTCCTTCAAGGAAATTTTCGTCGCCCTGGCAACGAAGCTGTATGGTGAGAATAAAAAAGATTCCTGTCTAAAAGTTTTAAACCGGCTGCAAGCTGTTATTCCCGATCTGCCGCCTTTGGGCAATGAAATTAGCGAAGAAGACTTTTCAGATGTTCATGTGGCCGAAATGTACTTTGGCCTGGGAGAAACTGCAAAAGGAAGCACCCTGGTTAGGAAACAGCTTTTGAACGTCAGTGAATATCTAGACTTTGTATGGTCGAGGCATGGAAACGGAGGTGACAGCAATGACCGAGAGATCGTTAATGATGGTAATAGCCTTTTGGCCCAAATGCTTACCGTGGCCCACAGCTTCAAGCTCCCGGCGCTAAGTGCTGCCGTGGAAAAAGAGATCGCACTGGCCGGCCGTCGTTTTACAATGTATCAAGTTAAGTAGCGAGCTAATTAGCAAGCTCATGAACAACACCCATTGCCGAAAACTTGGCGATCCTGTCTTTTATGAGTGTTTCGGGCGCCTTGCCTTTCAACTGATCAAGGTTCGAAATAAGCCGTTCCTTTAACGCAGCGGCTGCAAAAGCCGGGTCATGATGAGCGCCTCCAAGTGGTTCGGCAATTATCCCATCGATCATTTTATTGCTTAGCATGTCTTTGGCGGTGAGTTTAAGAACTTCGGCGGCTTTTTCTTTAAAGTCCCAGCTTTTCCACAGAATGGACGAACAGGACTCCGGGGAAATCACAGAATACCATGAATGTTCCAACATGTTCACACGGTCGCCCAAAGCAATACCAAGTGCACCGCCCGAGGCACCCTCGCCAATTATAACACAGACAATAGGTACCTTGAGGGTAGCCATTTCAATGAGATTGCGGGCGATCGCTTCACCCTGCCCTCTTTCCTCGGCTTCGGGACCATGGTAAGCGCCAGGGGTGTCGATCAACGTGATGATCGGGAGCTTGAATTTTTCGGCAAGCTTCATTAGGCGCAGGGCCTTCCGGTAACCTTCGGGATTAGGCATTCCAAAGTTTCTGAACTGCCTGGTCTTGGTGTTGTTGCCTTTTTGGTGGCCAATGAACATGACCGTGCCATCATTAAAATTCGCCAGTCCTCCAACGATGGCCTTGTCGTCATGGTAATTGCGGTCGCCATGAAGCTCGATAAAGTCCGTGGCAATGATGTTAATGTAGTCGAGTGTCTTTGGCCTGTCCTGGTGGCGCGAGATCTGTACTTTTTGCCAGGGTCCTAAATTGGAATAGATCCTTATTTTTTCTGAGTCAATTTTGTCTTCAAGTTCTTTGATTGTAGCTGAGACATCTACCTTACTTTTATCTGAAACCTGACGAACTTTTTCGATTTGTTCAACCAGGTCGGCAATCGGTTTTTCAAAATCAAAACTAACCGTCATCTTTCATCCTCAATACTGAAACCCATTGGCGTGCTAAAGGTATTAAAATCCAATTTACAATTAGGCGCCAAAGGTCTGCTGCCATTCTTCCTTTTCATAGGCCCTTTTCAACCAGTCCTTAGTGCCCGGCCCCTGATCTCAGTGGATACCGTTCCCTGGAATAGCTCTAACACACTAACCGTTGGTGCCATATATACTGGCACATCCGGGAGAACGGCAACTAGCGCTTTTCGTGCTTCGGCCCTGGGCATCAACCTGGGAATGAGCACAAGCTTTGTACTTTCATGGCTGGCACCGCAAAGAACTCATAAGCTTAGGTTTGGTGACATTTTTAGCGGCGAGCTGCTTACTGGGTACCATTCTCCCAAACCTACCTATTGGGCCGCTTACCGTTTTCAAATTGGACTCACAACCTTTTACGAGTTTTCTCGATCAACGGCCGCCGGAATAAATGTGGTGCCGCTCGTTTTTGCGCATGACCAAATATCGCCCAATACGTCTGGGTCATCCCTTTCTTTGTGGCTCAGGGTTAAGAGAATCTACATTGAAACAGGGGTCGAAGCGCGAAAGGACCGTTTCACTGGTTTTGTTCGCGTACCCCAGATGCCCGACCGCATACCTCATCAATTCAACCAAACTATTGAAGCTATTTTAAGGCGGAATAGGCTTGCAGGAGTTAAGTTAACCTGGTTCTCAAGTAAGTCTTTTAGTAACCCTGATCCTCTCAGCGGGTTTTATTTCAAGCGGTTTGCAGCCTTTCGAGTGTTTTATGGAATGTCGTTTTGACCGCGGGCGCTATGACTAGCCACAAGTTTCGTCGGGTGTTTTTTAAGGTGTTTTTGATAGGTCTTGCGACCGGCTGGGTTTCGTTTCAAACCTCGGCTGCCGTGCCAAGTCCCCAAAAAATAGAGGTTCTGCAAGACACTACTCCTAGAGGCCGGCATGTCTGGAAAATGGTGGAACGTGGTATTTCAACGGGTTATGGTTACGGCGTCAATGCTTTAAGTCTTCCCGAAGGCACCTACAGCCCCATTTTTCTACAGGCTAATCTTGGGTTTGGTCTTCACCGGGCCGATCTTAAAAACCAAACGAAAGCGCGATTCGAATTTCTTTTGCAGCCTGAATTTAATCTTGTTTTACTGCGGGCTCCCCTAAAGACGACGCTTCATACCGAATTTGGACTTGGTGCAGGGCTCCAGGAAATGATCCCAATTACTAAAGCGCTTTATCCGTTTATTCAGATTGTCGTGGGACCCCACTACTTGTCAACTAAAACCATTGAACAGCACCGCGGCTTCTTGTTTTCTGACCATGTTGCCGCAGGATTTTACTGCTTCTATGGCGGCAGAACAGCGTTGCATGGTGAGTACCTAGCAAGGCACCTGAGCAACGGCAACATTTTCCAGCCAAACCATGGCATCAATACCTTTAACTTTATGCTCGGAATAAGCCGGTTCTTTTTCTAGCTGGCCTTATTTGACTATTTTTAATCGTGAACCCTGAGGAATTTAACGCCAGTTTACAAACGAACACCGCCAGGTATGGCTGGACGTATGTCAGTAACCTAGAACTTTAAACCTGCGATCTCTAACTCGTTTATTCCTGCTGTGGCTTTTGTGGGCTTTGTTGGGCAACAATCAGGTATTAGCCCAGAGCAAGAACATTACTAGTGGCGATAGTGCTAATCAAGTCTTAGGCAAAAAATATGTCGGGAAGATCATATTCACCGAAAAGGATGTCTCAGCGACCAGACTTCAACCAAAAGATATTTTATCAAACTATCTGCTGACAAATAAAAGCAACCTTTTCATGACTGTCATTTTGGGCAGGCCGAACAGTGACTTTCTTGGCAAGCTTGAACCGGTACTCAGTGCAGATTCGATATTGAAACTTGGCAATTATCAATTCTCATTCTATGTGGACGGTCGGCTTATTTATCAAACTAATTTGTGGCCAGGCGCACCACGAGCGACCCAGCAAATGACAGAAAGCACTTGGATCAAGCCGCTCATAAACAATCAAAATGAAGGCGCCTGGTGGAGCCAGTCAGCCTGGGGCCGGTTTATGAGTCATGGCGGCGACTGTGTACTAACCGACGGCCCACACTCCTTCAAGCTTGAGATTAGAGATTATATAAAGACTAAGACAACCGTGTTTAAGGTAAGTGAGGTAATCGCTTCAGGTAACCTCATTCTTGAGGTCAAAAGAAAACCGGTCTTGAATTTAGCGGCGATTACGTTGTCTTCTGTTAACCCTTATGATGGTCTTGAGGTGTCTCATGAAGCCTACGATCAAAACAAGATCAAGGAAATGAAAGGCAACATCGACGCCGATGTGTTTAGACATATCACTAGTGTGGTCGTGCTAAAGAACGGCAGAATACTGATCGAGGAGTATTTCAATGGATCAACCCGTGACAGCCTCCATGATGTGCGTTCAGTCGGAAAATCTTTCGCTTCAACCCTTATCGGGATGGCCATCAGGGACGGATATCTAAAGTCCGTAGATCAATCTTTAAAAGAATTCTACGATCTAAAGTCTTTCGACAAATACTCCGTCGAAAAGGGCAATGTGACCCTAAGAGAATTGCTCACGATGAGCTCTAGATTCAACGGGAATGATGACGATCCGAACTCGCCTGGGAACGAAGAGAACATGTATCCGACAGCAAACTGGGTTAAGTTTGTGCTCGACCTGCCGATGGACACAGTTTCGTATACCGGCCAATGGCATTACTTTACTGCTGGTGCCATGCTGTTGGGCAGCACCCTGGACAAGATAATACCCCGAGGTTTGGACAGGTATGCAAACGAGAAATTGTTCAAGCCACTGAACATCACCCGATACAAGTGGCAGTATACGCCTCAAAAAGTGGTGAGCACTGCTGGTGGTATCCAGATGAAGTCCCTTGACTTTGCTAAATATGGTCAGCTGTATAAAAATGGAGGGCTTTGGAATGGCAAACAAGTAATCCCAAAGGTCTGGGTTGAAGAATCGTTTACAAAACAAAAAGCGATTCCCGGCCGGAAAGATGAATGCTATGGGTACCTTTTTTGGAATAAAAAGTATCACGTCAAGGGGAAGGCCTACGAGACCTTTTACTGCACTGGCAATGGCGGCAATAAGATCTACGTTTTTAAGGACCAGCCTTTGGTTGTAGTTGTCACTGCAACCGCCTACGGCGCAGCCTATGGTCACCCGCAGGTAGACAAAATGATGGAGCAGTATATTTTACCGGCCATCCTGCAGTAAATTCACAACACTTAGCTTCACCTGTGGTTGTGATTGCTAATATGACCGCCTTTTGGAGCGGCTTACGACGAACGGCTTTATTTTAGGAGTAATAATCGCTCTGGTCCAGCTAGGTAAATCAGTAATTCTGCCCAGGGTAACCAATGCAATGCTAATTGCACGAATATTGCAATTTTTTCATTTATTGCATGAAACAAGCAGGGAATGGAAGTTTATCATCACCCAGAAGTCGGTCATAAGTCTTTAAAAATGTCTTCGACAAGGACTCATGAAACCATTGCACTTTTAATTACCACCGCCTTAATGGATTACTTTTATAATTAAAAACAACCCATTCCTATGTCCGGCGCCTATACACCCCATTTATCTCCGAACGTTGTCGTCCACATGGACATTACATCCAACGGGTATTCTGAGTAGGTTGTCGTGAAATTAGGGATATTGGATATGATTTTAATCTCGGGACAACTAAGCCTCGATGGCAACGGCGGTATAATAGGTGAAACTGATTCGAAAAGCAGGTTGACCATATATTTCTTTGCCTATCGACGATTCTGAAAAGGAGCGGCGAATCCCTTCATCATGTTATAAAGCCTAATAATTACCTTACAGACGTTAATAACACCCCTATTCAGGAAAGTCCGTGACAAATACATTGATCATCAAATCCTCCTAGTTCAACAGCAGTCCAAATAAGCCGGCTTTTAGGCCTGAACTGCTGATCGAAATTGAAGCGACCGCCATTGTTCCAGTGAAAATCCAATCAAATTCCGCTTAGGGCAAATTCAAATCCTTAACGTTATTCCGTTTCGTGAGGGGACCCTGTACTGGAAATATGCAGTAGGAAAGCATTTAATTGAAGTTACACAGATTTAAAATAGTGGCCCTGTTCAAGATCTGCAATCAGCGAAGTATTCTCTGGAGTCCACCCCAACCATTCTCTTGTTAGTTTACTGGACGTGGGATTATCAGAAGCAACTATTTGCCCAAGAAATCCAAAATGGTTTGCCGTCTTAGGATTAACGGGCTCATTCAACTTTCTTCCAATTACTTCAGCAATGTCGCGAAAGTGAATTTCTTGTTCACCCACCCCATGGTAGGCGGTTCCTGCGACACCTTTCTCCAACGCAAGCCTAAAAAGCCGTACAGCATCCAATCTGTGTACCGCAGGCCAGCGATTTAAGCCATTGTTGATATAGGCAGAAACGCCTTTTTTACGTGCTATGATAATTAAATTGTTAATAAAGCCATGATCCCCATCGCCATGCACCGTAGGAGGAAGGCGCACGATTGATGAACGCACGCCCATTGAGGCTAACCTTATTGTGGTTTCTTCGGACGGCATCCGATATCCTGCAGGAGATCCGAAATCTGCCGTGTCATTTTCGTGAACAAGGCGGCCCAGTGGCAAGATTAATGTACCGGAGGTAATAACTAACGGCCGCCCGGACCCTGCCAGCACGCTGCCGATGGCCGCTATTGCGTTTTGATCTTTTGTACCAATCGTTGAAAGAAAACGAGTCGCTATTTTATTAGGAAACCCACCAAAAATAACTTTCAGGCGTTCAGCCATACTTATGTTTGAGAAAGTGTGAATGAAGGCTGTATGGATCACCCCATCTGACTGTGCGGCGCCGCTTCTCAAGCTGGCCAAGTCGTCGAGTGATCCGCGATGCGCTTGAGCTCCTGATGCACGAACTAACTTCGCTGATTCCTCTGAACGGGCAAGACCAAGCACCTCATGGCCAGCAGCGAGAAGTTCATTAATTAAAGCAGAGCCAATAAAGCCGGAAGCTCCTGTTAAAAAAACACGCATGTTTTAAATTTTATGTGATTTTAAAAAAATATAGGGGCGGACTGCTTTGCTTAATTGAATAATTGCCGGAATTCCAGTGGTGAAAGGCTAGTTTTAATCTTGAAAAGTCTACTAAATGATTGCCTATGTTCAAAGCCAAGCTGGTAGGCAATTTCACTCACAGATAACCCAGTGGCTGAAAGCTGTTCTTTCGCCTTCTCGATTAGTTTTTCGTGAATATGCTGCTGGGTATTGAGACCTGTTAGTGCTTTAAGTAGCCCGCTTAAATAATCCGGCGACACATTTAGGGCTTCAGCGACATTACTGACAGTTGGCAAACCATTTATGACCAAATCATCGCCGTCAAACCAGGTCGAGAATAAATCTTCCAGCTGTTCCAGTATCCGGCTACTACTAATTCTTCGGGTAATAAACTGGCGTTGATAAAACCGTTCTGCATAATTGAGCAAAGATTCCAGTTGGGTGATGATGATGTTATGGCTGAACTTATCCATATTATTATGGTATTCATTCTCAATATTGTGAATGATCTGCATCAGGGATAGCTCCTCTTTATCAGAAAGGAACAGGGCTTCATTCACCGAGTAATCAAAGAAATCATATTGCTTTATCTTTTTAGCCAGCGAAGTACTCCAAAGAAAATCAGGATGGATGAATAGCATCCAACCTGATTGCTCGGGACTGCCATATTTTTCAGGATCAAAACCAGAGATTTGCCCGGGGGAAATGAAACTTAGTACGCCTTCATCAAAGTCGTATTCCTGCTGTCCATACTTAATCTTAACGGGTGCCTTGAAATTTTTTTTAAGTGATATACTGTATAGACCATGTATGATTGTTTGGGGTAAGCCTAAAGGTAAATGCGCAAAAGGCTTGATATCGATCACGCTAATTAGGGGATGCTCAGGCTTCGGCAAGCCGAACATTTTATGCAATTCATTGATCGTATTGATCCTGCAGGGTTGGTTCCTTTCCATCATACACTTAGTGGTTTTCCGTTAGTAGCCTCCAATGCTCTTACTATCGCCTGCCTTATGGTAAGCGGTTGCCGGGTCAGCAATTTGCGTATAGCTGAAGGATTTCCGACCATATCTTCACCAAGGCTGTCCACCATGCCCTTCATCGCGCCTTTGGGCATTTTAGCCATCAGCTGGATCATTGGAGCCATAAAGCCCAAGAAGATTAAAGGAATATGAAATTTATTGGGATGGAGCCGCCCGAGTACGTCCGCAACGGTATCAATCAGCTGGTCATTGGTGAGTATATCATCACTTCCTACCTCGTAACACTGGCCATAGGCTTGCGGTTCATCCAGTACGCCAACTAAATAATAGGCTAGATCATCGATCGCAATGCACCGAAATTTATTCCGGCCGCTGCCAACGACAATCGCCAGTCGCTTTCTCGCATTGGCAACCACCATACCAAAGCCCTGTCCTCCTGTTCCAACGATCATGCCGGGTTGTATGATTGTTACATTAAGTCCGCTCTTCAGTAGAAACTCTTGCGCACGCCAGCGTTCGCGCGTCCACACACTCTTCGTGTCAGGTGCGACACCAATGGAAGTAACATAGATCAGGCGATGAACGTTTTGGGTTTGGCACGCTGTGACAATTTGGTGCAGCCCGTTTAGTTCGATTTCCATAAAGCCCTGACCTGCGGTCACAATATCTTGAGGCGCAAGAGTTTGTACGGAAATATAAACAGCATCCATGCCCTCCAGGGTTCGCTGAATTGATGCAAAATCTGAAATGTCGCCGGGTAAGATCTCGCAGCCAGCAGCGGCCAAATTTTGAACTTTAGCTGGTTTACGCGCCATACAGCGAACGGTATATCCCCTGGCAAGTAAACCTCGAGTTACATGCCCTCCAACAAAACCGGATGCTCCAATAACAAGAATTCTTTTCATAGCCATATTTCATTCAAAAGTCTTCAGTTTTCAAATAATTATTGTAACCGAATCCTGTATTGTTGTCACCAAAAGCAATTTCGGTATCATTAAACTTCTGCAGTTATTGTTAAGACTTACCTATAATTATAACCCTAAGACCAAATATGAAAAGAGCGACGCGCCGAAAGTTCTCGGTCGATTTCAAGCGAAAGTAGCCTTCGAGGCTGCAACGAATCAACTGACCCTGGCTGAGCTTTCGGTCAAATTCGAGGTTAATCCGGTCTTAAATAGATGCTCTAAATAAAGCGGGGTATGACAAGATTTTTGAAGACAAGGTCTCAGCACTGCTCACCTCTCGGCCCGCTTAGGATGAACTTCGGGCAAAACTTAGACTTGGAGACACAGTCATGGTAGCGCGCTTCTTTCGCCTGGGTAGGAGCAGAGATCACCTCCTCAACTTCTCCGCCTATTCGCCATTAAGCCCACAGGACGCTGCATCCATATTTAAAACAATATATTCTGGTAATAAGCCTAAACGTTATGCCAAGCTGCGATTAAGTCGTGTTGCTTGAAAATTTTTATGGATATTTAATAAGGGGAGCTTCTGCAGGCTTAGTATCCATCTCTGGTTACGCAGTCTGTTTGAAATAGGATTATGCAAACACCAATCAAAAACTAACGTATGAGACACGTTTACTTTCGCCTGTCCACATTAATTTTATCCTGCTTATTGGTATCTGGGCTCCTTAAAGCTCAAATTGTTTCAACAATTAAAGGAACCATAAGAAGCAGTACAAACAAGGAGACTCTTAAGGCTGTCTCAGTATTGATAAAAGGAACCAGTACAGGTACTTTTTCTGATCAGCGGGGTAATTTCAGGATAACAACGACAAAGCAGCTTCCTGTTATACTGGTCCTGAGCTCAGTGGGCTTTGCAAGCCGGGAAATTAGTGTAACTGAAACATCGGGAGCAGTCCAGATCATGCTCGATGAAGCGTCGGTTCTGGCACAGGACATCGTTGTTTCGGCCTCTAGACTTCCTCAGCGCATATTAGAATCGCCTGTGACCATTGATAGGATCAATGCTTCTACGATCAGAAATTCTCCTGCAACGAGTTATTATGATATTGTTGGAAATCTGAAGGGGGTTGACATTGTTACGTCAAGCCTTACATTCAAAACTCCCAGTACCCGGGGATTTAATGGAAGCGGAAACCTGAGGCTTAATCAGTTGGTAGACGGAATGGATAACCAGGCGCCGGGACTAAATTTTGCTGTCGGAAGCATGATTGGACCTACTGATCTGGATGTTGAGAATGTGGAACTTTTGGGAGGTGCTTCTTCAGCACTATACGGCCCTGGCGGAATGAATGGCACCTTGCTTATTAACAGTAAGAACCCGTTTAAGTACCAGGGGTTAAGTGTCCAGTTAAAAGAAGGCATCATGCATGTTTCAGACAATACACGTAAGCCATCTGCTTACAATGATGTCAGTTTCAGATATGGTAAAGCGCTTTCTGAAAAGTTTGCTTTTAAAGCAGGCGGCCAGTATATCTATGCCAAGGATTGGGTTGCCAGAGATTATTCGGATTTCAAAAGGGGTCAGAACCCGGCAACGGGGACAATCGATCCAAGGAACAGGACCACTGACCCAAATTACAACGGGGTTAATGTGTATGGGGATGAAACCAGCCTGGACCTGCGCGGACGGTCGACTCCATTTTTTGATGGTGTTATTGCAGCAAGCCCTAACCCGGCTCAGCTTGGGGCAATTCTCGCACCTTACCTTGACCTTGCCAATCCTCCACTTGCTGTCTCCCGAACAGGGTATAATGAATCTGAGGTGATTGACCCTACAACAAAAAACCTTCGTTTGTCTGGCGGCCTGTACTATAAGATCACACCTGCAGTTGAAGCATCGCTTGCTGCAAACTGGGGCTCAGGTACAACAGTCTATACCGGATCTGACCGTTACAGTCTGAAAGATTTCAGGATGGCACAATATAAACTGGAGGTCAGACAAAAGAACTGGTTCGTAAGAGCATACACCACGCAGGAAGATGCAGGTAAATCATACAATGCAACGGTCACTACTCAGCTTTTTAATGAAGGCTGGAAACGTAGCTATGACCCGGCAAATGCCCGCGGAAGCTGGTACCCTCAGTATGCAGCAGCCTTTGCAACAGCCGCTGCAACAGTTTACCAGCAGGCGTTCGGTGCTGCTATGGCTGGAGGCAAGAGTCAGGCTCAGGCGGATACAACTGCCCGGGCAGCAATGGTGGCAAATACAGGACGTTTCGATCAGGCAGCGCGCAAATTTGCAGATGTCGGTAAACCTCTTGCAGGCTCGCCCCAATTCCGTCAAATCTTTGCCGCAATAGCAGCAAAACCCATTTCCAACGGCGGAGGCTTGTTCATCGATAAGTCAAGTCTTTATATGGCGGAGGGGCAATACAATCTATCTGACAAGGTGAAATTCGCCCAAGTTCTAGTCGGAGCCAATTTCAAGGAGTATGTGCTGAATTCCCAGGGAACTATTTTTGCCGATACTGCAGGCCGCATTAATATCAAGGAACTCGGCGCTTATGCGCTGATCTCAAAAAAGCTTTTTGAAGATGTTCTAAATATTACAGCATCAGGGCGCTACGATAAGAACGATAATTTCAAAGGGCGTTTCACTCCCCGGTTTTCGGCCGTTGTAACGGTAGCAAAGAATAACAACCTGAGGTTATCCTACCAATCAGCCTACCGGTTCCCATCTACCCAGAATCAATGGATAAACCTGGGTATTGGGGGTGGAGTACGCCTGATAGGTGGCCTTCCTCAACTTCGTGATTTCTACCATTTCGGGACAAATCCTGTCTACACTCCTGAAAGTGCCCAGGCATTTGGAGCCAGTGCAGCAGCCGGAGCACCAAATCCCGGGCTGCTGAAAGTTCAGACCTTTGGTGAATACAAACCAGAAACGACCAATTCTTATGAGATCGGGTATAAAACGCTCATCAATGAGAAACTCCTCATTGACGCATACGCGTACTATACATCGTATACCAGTTTCATTGGGCGTGTTGGGGTTATTCAGTCTTCAAACGGCACCCTGACAGGCCTGGCCAACCCGAATATATTCTCAGTATCTGTAAACAGTAACGGAAAAGTAAATACCCATGGCTGGGGAATATCAGCTGAATATTTGCTTCCTGACAATTTCTCGGTCAATGGAAATGTATATTCAGACCTGATCACCAACGTTCCGCTGAATTTTGTGTCCTATTACAACACCCCTAAGATTCGGACAAACCTGGGTTTCTCCAACAGTGGGTTTTTAACGAAGCAAAGGTTTGGATTTGCTATACAATACAAATACCAGGGAAAATATTATAGCCAGAGTGACTTCGTTACAGGCGACGTACCTGCTTTCAGCACCATTGACGCTCAGATAAGCTATAAGTTCCCTCCTATTAAATCAGTAATAAAACTAGGCGGAACAAACCTGGCAAACCATTACTACACAACAGATTTCGGAAATCCATCGATTGGCGCCGTTTATTACGTTAGTCTGGCTTACAACGTTTTGTAAAATCTGCACCCTTTTTACTGCTGGAGTGCGTGATATTTTGCAAAACTGTCTTTAATAAGTTTGTCAATATCGTATGTTGATTTTCCGACCAGACTGGAGTACTCTGGTTGGTATGATTTTAAAAATTTCTGGAGCTCAGAGCCTTTTACCCCGGTTATATCACTGACGAAAATAGTAGCTTGTGATAGCCGCAACATCTATCAGTTCGCCAGTTTCCTTATTTATCACGACTCCACTAACTACCGACTGAGCCAGCAGTGTGGTTGAAAAAGAAAGAATGAAAACAATCAGAATAACACTCTTTATCCAAGTACCCACAGATCCATACATGAATCTTTATTTCCATGGTGATGGCAAGCTTTCTTTTGATAAGCCTGCTGCAGGCGAACCTAGGACATTTGAGAGCTATGTTTCCGATCCTTCAAAACCTGTCCCTTACCGCAGCAGGCCTATTAAAAAAACCTATGGGCCTGGTTCCCGCTGGGATACGTGGCTTACAGAAGACCAGCGCTTTGTAGATAACCGGCCGGATGTTTTAACCTGGCAAACCGATACCCTAATTAGTGATTTGACAGTTACAGGAAATATTGCAGCTAAATTATTTGCCTCCACAACAGGCAGTGATGCTGACTGGGTAGTAAAACTGATTGATGTCTATCCTGACTACTATCCGAAAGAGCCCAAAATGTCTGAGTACGAACTAATGATTGCTGATGATATTTTTGGGGGCCGTTTTAGAAACAGCTTCTCTAAGCCCGAACCCATTACTTCCGGCAAAGTGGAAGTTTATAAAATTGATCTGCATGGCGCCGATCATGTATTTAAAAAAGGCCACCGGATCATGGTACAGGTACAAGTTCCTGGTTCCCCATTATAGACCGTAACCCACAACAGTATGTTTCTAATATATTTGAAGCTAAAGAAACAGATTACCAGGCAGCAACGCAGCATGTTTATCATTCTTTAAATTTAGCTTCCTTTATTGCCTTACCTTTGGTTAAATAGAAGGTTGGTGGAGTTCATAGTTTTGGGTGACATCAAGTAAGGAGAGAAACCCTTGTTCTTGTAACCACGGCACAAAAGCGAAAAACGTACACCAGGAAGTTTAAAAAAGAGGCCCTGAAGCAAGCCGAACGAGTTGGTAATCGAACGTAGGTTGCCGCCTCATTCCTCTTTATCCTTCGTAATTCGCTCCTTGAAATATTTATCGGCTGATTCTATTTTCACATTGATGTTCTCGAGCAAGCCTTGAAACCCTGCTGGCGTTAACATAACCGAACGATTGTGAAGTTACCCCCACGAAACAAAACATATATTGCACGTTAAGGATTTCTATGACTGTTGCAAATCTTTTTTCGACTATTTTTTGTTTTTCTTTACTTCATTCGTGATGTGGTATAGGCCAAAGGTAGCCCGCTCGCTTTCCATTTGTCAAGGGTATATGAATGGCCCTTTGGCCACTCTTGACAAACCGCGCGCGCTGGCTCGGAGGGGCCTAACAAATCACTCTCCTGAAGCTCTATCTCTTTTCCACAGGCACCGATAAAATTACTAGGCAGCTATATCATACGCATACTCTTTTTTATCCCTGACGCAGGCAAATACTCTTTGAACTAACTTATGGGCACCTCTAATAACTCGGAAAGGCAAATTTATTTTATCAAACACTTGATTTATAGCGGTTTGACTGCTATATTTCGGTATGAAAACGTTCAAGAAAAGCAAAGCTATCGGATTTTTTGATGAAGATTTCAGGCTCGACAAATTAACTAAAATGGGCGATCCGCTCGCAAGGCTCGCCGATGGGGTGAATTTTGAGATTTTCAGAGATTATCCCAAATGCGAATTTGCATGTAGATCCTGCCGGCAAAGGTGGACGCCGTCCCTATGATTATGTGCTGATGTTCAAGGTGATGA
>JAABUX010000103.1_pt1 | contig 144401 bp, 137 predicted proteins | sample 5561851 | NCBI WGS metagenome assembly JAABUX01 (sample SAMN10711883, study PRJNA513361) | rock metagenome | isolation source: Antarctica rocks | place: Antarctica: Victoria Land, Richard Nunatak red sandstone | collected 2016-01-03
GTCCGACACGCGCCACGGCGCCTGCACACCAAGTAACTGCTGTTGAAATTCAATATCCCGCACGCGCAGGACTACGCCGCGACCGCCCCGACGTACTGCTTACGCCCACTCAAATCTTGGAAGAGCCTTGGTTCGCTTTCGACATTGTATCTCATAACGTAAAAGATGCGGAGAACCGAACGCCGTGGCCGGCGTGCATGACGATTAGAACCCTTTAGTAAGTTACCGAACCGTCCTTAATTATATACTGGGTTTTCAGAACTGGCGGGCGGAGTTCGTCGGTTCGCGGTTGCGCATCGGTGACCGAAAGCGCTGGTAGCCGGGCTTCTTTTCCAAAACGGAGCGTCCGCCGATGTCCGGCAGAAACCGCTCGTTTCGGGGCGATAGTGAAGTGGGCCAACTTCCCCAGCAGACTAGGGTGGGATGGGCAATGGGCTTGCTTCTGGGATTACACCTGGGGTAAACTCTAACCGAGGACGAAATGATCAGAGAAGAAGCTGCCCTGGATGGGACCGCCGTAGAGCGAGTCCTTGCTCACATCGACGAGGCCGATGGTATGCCGATCTCGGAAATTGTCACGGACCTCGTGAGCTGGATAGGTCTGGGCCTCACTGCGATGGCCGGCGGGGTCCAGGAGACACGATTTGTCCGCCCATGGATCCAGGGAAAAACGCCCCGGAGGCCAGCTTCGTTGCGCGCCGCATGGCGGGCGGCATATATAATCAAGACTTTGTGCGGCTCTGAAGCGGCCAAAGCTTGGTTTACCGGTCAAGCCCGAGACTTCGATTTCGAGGCTCCGATCATAAGGTTGGAGAGCAATACGGCTGACGCGCGCACCGCCGTTGTTCGATCTGCCGTCCGCTTTGCAACAAGATAAACCTCAGCGTTGTCGTTTTCTTACGCCGCGCTACCTCGGTGGATTTACCGCGTGGGGTGGGGTGACGATCCTCTCGCTTATCCGCCGCTAGCGATCCTAAGATCGAGAAGCGGAGGCCGGTGGGACGATCTGAACTATCGTTTTCGCACCGGGTATTACGCGAATTCATTAGTTACGTGTTTCGTGGAGGTACTAGCCGAACTTCGGCCCTCGCCGAAGGCCGTGGCCAAACTTCAGAAGATGGGCGGTGAACTCCCGAATCTGGATTTGGCCGTTAGCGAAACTCTCGCCCGTAAGTTTGCCTCTATCGTGATCACGGAGCAAAGCCCCGTCATCGACATCGTCGCGCCAAGATCGCGAGCCGAGTTCTAAGTTCTCACTAAGAGAAGGACGAAGCTCAAGTCCGGCGATTTTACGGGCAGAAACATTAGCGTCCCGCGTCGAGCCGCGAGCATAGCATACGATCAAGGGGCATCAGGAATTCGGGCGCCGTCGGCGGAAGCTACCGCGCCGATCAACGGCGTGACTTTCAATATTCTCGAGACGGCGATTGGATCGAATTCGGCTCGTATACCGCTAGTTGCAGACATAGTGCGCCCAGCAATCGAAGAGGCTATCGCGATTGCTGCGGCGCGCGTATTCGTGGGCATATGATCTCGGCGATCGCTCCGACGGCAAGGATCGGACGCCCGACTCGTTTATCGGGAGCAGGCGCGAGACACGGGGCTCGGCGCGCTCCACGCCGAGGCCTTGCGCTCTCGTCGCGCCGCGGGTTTCGTCGAAAGCGGCTCGTCGCTGTGGCGACTGACAAAGAACGGCCGCTCCCGATCGGAGGGCAAGCGCCTCGGCGCAAGCGTGCGTGGTGGGCCGTCCCTGGATCGAACAGGGGACCTCATGCTTATCAAGCATGCGCTCTAACCAGCTGAGCTAACGGCCCACGCGCCTGAGGGCGACCGACGGTTGTTCGGTCGATCCGGCCGCCGGCCCTCCCCGGGTGGCGAGCGTCAGATGAGCGCGATGACTTTCTTGAGGACTTCGTCGTCGCGCTTCATCTGCTCCATCGCCATATCGCGCAGGGCGTTCATCTCGCGAAGCAGTTCGGCCCGCCGCTGCTGTTCGTTGTCGAACTCGCTGCGCATCGCGTCGATCTTCGCCTGCTGCGTCTGGTCGCGTTCGCGCGCGACGAGCAACAGGAGCTCCGCGCGCCGCGCGAGAGCCGTAGTCAGGACTTCGGGAATGTCGGCCGTATCGTCGAGGGGTGCCGCGCCGTCCGGGGCGGGCGTCGAGTTCTCGGAGCGGACGATCCCGCGCGGATCGCCCGCTTCGAGCGCCGACCGATCGGTTCGCGCGCTGGAGCCGTCGACCGTGAGCGCCATGGTTATTCCTTGACCGTCTTGATGAACTCTTTCGTGATCGCGATGTCGGCCTCGCGCTGCTTCATCGCCACGTCGCGCAGCATGTTCATCTCGCGCAGCTGTTCGGACTTCTCGTCGGTGACCTCGTTGAAGAGCGTCGACTGCTGCTCCATGGCGAGATTGTGGCGCATGTTCTCGGCATTGAGCCCGAGCTGCGCGCCCTCGTAGCCTTTGTCGAGCAATTGCTGTGCGGCGAGGGTCGGGTCGGTCGCGGTACCGATGTTGCCCGCCCCGGATTCGCCGCCGTGCGAGAAGGCGCCGAGCGCGGCGCCCGCGGCCGCGCCTGCCGGTCCGCCGGTCATGAAGCCCTGGGCGGCCCCGCCGATCATGCTCATAATGTTCATGTTCCGAGTTCTCCTGTACGCATGAGTGGTTGTTGCTCTGTCTATCACGCGCTCGCCGAGCGAGCGCAAGGGGCTCAGGCGTCTGCGGTCTTGGACGAGAAGACGTCCGACGAGGAATCGACGATCGCGGCCGTACGCGAGTCGGCGTCCGCGGCGATCGAAGAAGCGGCTTGCATCTCGCTCTGATACGACCGGTACGGCTGCTGCGTCTCGGGCGTCGCGGGCGTCGCGGACGGGCCGCCTGCCGATGCCGCTGCGCTCGATGGCGCTGCGCCCGATCCCGCGCTCGCGAACGCGCCGGCGAGCGCCGTCGCGAGCATGCCGCCGAAGCCGCCCGTGCTCGTCAGGCCGGGGGCGAGCGTCGAGGCGGCCGGGACGGCGCGCGCGGCGGCGGCGGCGAGCCCGCCGACCGCGCTCGCATCGTCCGCGCGCCCGTCGCGTAGCGCCCCACTCGCACCCAGCGCCGAACCGAGGTCGCGCGCGTGACGCAGGACGGAGTCGGCGTAGCCGAGGGTCGTGCCGTCGCTCCAGGTCGTCTTCGTTCCGGTGGCGGTCGGCGATCCGGCGTTGTAGCTCGAGAGCGCGGCGTGGACGTCGCCGCCGAACTTGCCGATCAGGCCTTTGAGCATCGCGGCGGCATAGTTTGCGTTCTTAGCCGGGTTCATCGCTGCCGACGTTGCCGCGAAGGCATGGTAGCGATCGTCGATTTGGAAGAGGCCGCGGCCGTGGCCGCCGTCGCCGACGACGTTGCGTCCGGAGTTCGCGTCCGGCCCGCCCGTCTCTTGAGCCGCGACGGCGGCGAGGAGCGTCGGATCGAGCCCGTGGCGCTGAGCAGCCGTCGCGATGACGCCGCCGAACCGGATCCCGGAGAGGTGCTGCATACGATCCTCGCGGTGGTGGAGAGTGCGTGCTGCGTCTCCATCACGACGAGCGGTCGCGGTAACAAGGGCGGCGCGCGCGTTGACAAGCGCCCGCATCGCCCGGTACTATAGGACGGTTGTCCTCGACCCTCTCCGGAGGGCGGACGGCCTCGCTCTACGGAAGGATCATCAGCGATGCGGGGCATCTCCCCCTCGCGCATCGAGATCGGCGCGGTCCTCGAGACCGGACGCGAACTCGCACTGCGCGACCCGGTCGCCGTTCCCGATTTCGACGGGTATACGTTCCCGGAACCGGCTCTCGTCGACGTGCGCATCCGGCGCGTCGGTCGCGGCGCGGAGGTTGCGGGATCGATCGACGCGACGGCCCGCGGAACCTGCGTGCGATGTCTAGAGGACGCCGCCGTCCACCTCGAACTCGATCTCCTGGAACGACTCGAACCCGGCGATTCCGTGACGCGCGATCCGCTCGATGACAGCAACGTTCTCGAGGGGACTTCGCTCGATCTCGGCGATCTCGTCCGGCAACTCATCGATTCCGCGCTTCCTTTGGCTCTGACGTGCGACGCTTCGTGCGCGGGGCTCTGCGATCAATGCGGCCGCCGTCGCCCGAGCCCGGAGCATCCGGATCCGAACGTCTGCCGCTGCCCACCCTCGGTCGAGGAGACCTAAGACCATGGCGAATCCCAAATGGAAGACTCCCCGCTCGAAGACGCGCAGCCGCCGGGCCGCGAATTGGAAGCTCTCCCCCGTCACGACGGTCGAGTGCCCGCAGTGCCACAAGTCGCGCCTGCCGCACTTCGCCTGCGGATCCTGCGGCTTCTACAACGGCCGTCAGGTCGTCGCGCCGAAGGACGAGCACGCTGGCCACAATCGCGGCTGAGAGCGGTTTCGAGATCGGCCGGAGCGGCGCGCCGGGCTACGGCGCACGCATCGTCGCGGCCGGTCACTACGTCCCCGACTTCGTCCACACCAACGCCGACTTCGCCGCGACCCTCGATACGAGTGACGCCTGGATCGTCGAGCGCACGGGGATGCGCGAGCGGCGGTACGCGGATGCCGCGACGGCGACGAGCGATCTCGCCGTCCGAGCCGCCGAAGCGGCGCTCCTCCACGCCTCGCTCGCCGGATCCGACATCGACTGTTTCATCGTCGCGACCGTCACGCCCGATCATCAGTTTCCGGCGACCGCGTGTCTCGTCGCGGCCCGGCTCGGCGCGATCGGCAAACCGGCCTTCGACATCGAGATCGCCTGCAGCGGTTTCATCTACGGCCTGCCGCTCGCCGCAAGTCTGATCCGCTCGGGCATCTTCCGCCGCGTCATGGTAATCGGAGCCGAGAAGCTCTCGAGCATCACGAATCCGACCGACCGTAACACGGCGATCCTCTTCGGCGACGGCGCCGGTGCCGTGATTCTCGAACGCTCGGAGCTCGACTCGTTCCTCGCCGTGGAACTCGGCGCCGACGGACGCAACCACGAGATGCTCTGGGTTCCGGGCGGCGGATCACGGGAGCCGATGACCCCGGAGGGGATCGTCGCGCGCCGGCAGACGATCCACATGTCGGGTCGTGAGATCTTCCGGTACGCGGTCTTGAAGATGGCCGAGACCTCGCAGTCGGTCCTCGAGCGTGCCGGACTGACGGCCGACGACGTCGCGCTCGTCATTCCGCACCAGGCGAATCGCCGGATCATCGAAGCGACGACGCGCCGGCTCGGGATCGGGATGGAACGGGTGGTCGTCAACATCGAAAAATATGGCAATACGTCATCAGCGACGATTCCGATCGCGCTCTCCGAGACGATGGAACGCGGGGCGTTGAAGGATGGCGATCACGTGCTCTTCGTCGGCTTCGGCGGAGGGTTGTCGTGGGGCGCGGTCGCGTGGCGATGGGCCGCCTGATGCGCATCGGCGCGATCTTCCCGGGTCAAGGGTCGCAGCGGCTCGGCATGGGCGGATCGCTCGCGACGGCGTCGCCCGAAGTCGCCGACCTCTTCGCACGGGCCCGGGCGCTGCTCGGGTACGATCTCGCCGAGGTGCTCGAGCGCGGCCCAGGGGAGCGCCTGCGCGAGACCCACGTGAGTCAGCCCGCGATCTTCGTCGTGAATTACGCGCTCGCGGTCCTGAGGCCGCCCGCGCTCGAGATCGTCGTGACGGCGGGGCACTCGTTCGCCGAGTTCTGCAGCCTGACGCTCGCGGGGTCGTTCGGATTCGAGGCCGCGCTGCGACTCGTGATCGAGCGCGGCGCGGCGATGCACGACGCGGCCACGCGCGTCCCGGGCGCGATGTTCGCGGTGCTCGGCCTCGGCGAGACGCAGCTCCGCGCGGCCGTGGCGCGCGCACGTGCCGACGGCGGCGTCGTCCAGTTAGCAAATTTCAACTCACCGGCGCAGATCGTGATCAGCGGCGAGGCGGCGGCGGTCGCCCGTGCGGGCGCCTACGCGCGTGAAGCCGGCGCGAAGAAAGTCGTCCCTCTCGGCGTCACGGGTGCCTGGCATAGCGAACTCATGCGGCCGGCGCGCGAGCGCTTCGAGGTCGCGCTCGCCGAGGTCGCAATCGCGCTGCCGCGCGTGCCCGTCATCTCGAACGTCGACGGCGAACCGTACACGGACGTCGAGACGATTCGCCGGAATCTCGGCCGCTCGGTGACGGATGAGGTCCGGTGGCACCGGACCTCGGAGCGCCTCCTCGCCGCGTCGCCGGATGCCCTCGTCGAATTCGGCGGCTCGGCCGTTCTCGCGCCGCTGGCAAAACGCTTGCCGGGAGCCCCGCGCGCGGTCTTCGCCGGCGACCCGGCCGCCGTCGCCGGCCTCGCGGCGGAGCTCGCGGCGGAAGTCGCCGCCGGGTGACGCTCGCCGGACGGATCGCCCTCGTCACGGGTGCCTCGCGCGGCATCGGCCGTGCGATCGCGCTCGACTTCGCGCGGCAGGGCGCGGACGTCGCGCTCGTCGGCCGCGACGCAGCGGCGCTCGCCGAGACGGCGGCCGCCATGCGGAGCCTCCGTCCCGGAGCCCGGAGTCTCGAACTCGTAGCGGACGTGACGGAGCCCGCCGCAGTCGAGCGGTTCGTGCAGGCGACGATCCGCGATCTCGGCGGCCTGCATGCCGTCGTCGCGAACGCGGGTGCCGCGCTCGACGGACTCATCCTGCGCGCGAAGCCGGAGGATCTCGAACGGATGCTCGCGACCAATCTGAAGTCGGCGTTTTATCTCTGTACGGCCGCGGCACGGCCGCTGATCAAGCAGCGCGACGGCTCGATCGTGCTCGTCTCGAGCATCGTCGGCGTCGCGGGCAACGCCGGCCAAGCCGCGTATGCCGCCTCGAAGGCGGGCTTGCTCGGCCTTGCGAAGTCAGTGGCGAAGGAACTTGGGTCGCGGAACGTAAGAGTGAACGCCGTCGCACCGGGCTTGATCGAGACTTCGATGACGGAATCGATGCCGGGACCGGCTCGCCAGCACTATCTCGAAACGATCGCCCTCGGACGTACGGGTACGCCGGAAGAGATCGGCGGTGTCGTTGCCTTTCTTTGCTCGGATGCCGCGCGTTATATCACGGGTCAAACGATCGTGGTCGACGGCGGCTTTCTCATGTAAGTCGCGCCGCGGGGCGCTAGGAGATTCATGGCGGACAACACGTTCGAAAAAGTCAAGAAGATCATCGTCGAGCAGCTCGGCGTCGACGACGCCGAAGTGACGCCCGAGGCATCGATCACGGACGACCTCGGAGCCGATTCCCTCGACCAGGTCGAACTCGTCATGGCCTTCGAGACCGAGTTCAATATCGATATTCCCGACGAAGAAGCCGAGAAGATCAAGACGGTCGGCGACGCGGTCACGAAGATCGACGCCACGCCTTCGAAAGCGTAACTCTTGCTCGAAGCTCTCGGTCAGCGCCTCGGCGCGATCTTCCAGCGACTCGGCAGTCGCGGACGCCTCACGGAGTCCGACGTCAACGAAGTCGCGCGCGAAGTTCGCGTCGCGCTGCTCGAAGCCGACGTCTCGCTGCCGGTCGCAAAAGAGTTCGTCAATCGCATCAAAGAAAAAGCCGTCGGCGAAGACGTGATGGCCTCGCTCACGCCGGCGCAGTCCGTCGTGAAGATCGTCCACGACGAGCTCGTCGCGCTGATGGGCGGCGCGCAGGCGCGGCTGCAGTTCTCGGACGCCCCGCCGAGCGTCATCATGCTGGTCGGCCTCCAGGGCTCCGGCAAGACGACGCACGCGGGCAAACTCGGACTCCGTTTGAAAGAGGGCGGTCGCAAGACCTTACTCGTCGCAGCGGACGTCTACCGTCCGGCCGCGATCCAGCAGCTCGAGACGCTCGGCCGCCAGATCGACCTGCCCGTCTATACCGAGACCTCGAACGACCCGGTCGCGATCGCCACGCACGGCGTCGCCGAGGCGCGGCGCCTCGGCATCTCGACCGTCATCATCGATACGGCCGGCCGGCTGCAGATCGACGATCAGTTGATGATCGAGCTCGAGCGCATCAAGGCGGCGACGCATCCGAAAGAGGTGCTCTTCGTCGCGGACGCGATGACGGGCCAAGAAGCGGTCAACGTCGCGAAGGGCTTCGACGCGCGGCTCGGGATCACGGGCGTGATCCTCACGAAGATGGACGGCGACACGCGCGGCGGCGCGGCGCTCTCGATCCACCACGTGACGGGAGCGCCGATCAAGTTCGTCGGCATCGGCGAAAAAGTGACGGCGCTCGAGCCGTTCTATCCCGATCGGCTCGCCTCGCGTATTCTCGGCATGGGCGACGTCCTCACGCTGATCGAGAAGACGCAGTCCGTCTATAGCGAGCAGCAGGCACTCGACCTCGAACGCAAGCTGCGCAAGAACGAGTTCACGCTCGACGATTTCCTCGCGCAGCTCCGCCAAGTGCGCAAGATGGGCCCGATGACGGATATCATGAAGATGATCCCGGGCCTCTCGAAGGCGATGCCCGATGTCGAGATCGACGAGCGCGACGTCTCGCGCGTCGAAGCGATCATCTGCTCGATGACGTTCAAGGAACGAGCGCGGCCCGATATTCTGAATGCGTCTCGCCGCAAACGGATCGCCGCCGGCAGTGGAACGCAAGTCTCGGACGTCAATCGTCTGGTCAAACAGTTCGGCGAGATGCGACAGATGATGAAGCAGCTCGGCGGAATGAAGAAGCCGCGCGTGCCCGCATTCATGAAGAGCGCCGCCGGCCGCCGCTGACCCTCACCACCCGTAGCCGCGCGCCTCGCGCGGCCCGAGCCACCTAGAGAGAGATAGCTTCCAATGGTCAAGATCCGTCTGCGTCGCATGGGCGCAAAAAAGCAACCCACCTACCGCTTCGTCGTCACGGACGCTCGCTCGCCGCGCGACGGCCGGTTCATCGAGATCCTCGGCCACTACAATCCGCGGACCGAGCCGAAGACCGTCGTCGTCGATGAAGCGAAGGCGAAGGAGTGGCTCCTCAAGGGCGCGCAGCCGTCCGATCCCGTCCGCCGGCTCTTCGCCGACAAGGGCCTCGTCGAGCGCGGTCCGATCCCGACCTCGAAGCGCGCGCCGAAGTCCGAGAAGAAGAGCTAGCTCGTGAGCGCCTTCGACGACGAATTCGGTCTCTTCGGCGATGACGTCGAAGAAGAAGAGCGGAAGTCGACGCTCGGCGCCCGGACGATCGCCAGCGGTGAGACGATCATCGATGAGATCGAACCCGAAGACGAGCGTGCGCCGCGCGGCCGCCGGCGTCCGGGCGGCGCGCCGCCCGTGCCGTTCGAGAGTCGCGGCCCGAGCGGTGGACGTCCGCCGCTGCGGCGGCGTGACGCCGCGCCGCGGCCGCCGCTCGCGGCCGAGATCGCCCATCCGCGGGCGGTCGAGCTCTTGACGTTCCTCGCGAAGAGACTCGTCTCGAAGCCGGATGCCGTCTCGGTCTCGCTGCATCCCGACGACCGTGGCGCCGTGCTCGAGCTCGAAGTCGATCCCGAGGATCTCGGAAAAGTGATCGGTCGCGGCGGCCGGGTCGCTCAGGCGCTGCGCACGATCGTTCGCGCGGGTGCCGAGGGTCGCGTGACGATCGATATCGTCGACGTGGACGAGGTCGACGATCCCGAGGCGGCGGGCGACGAAGCCGATGCCCTCGCTCCGTCCGTGGTGGCCGATTCCGCATCCGCCCTGCAGGTCTCCGCCACCGCGGAGGAGCCCGCTGCGGCCGAGCGCGACCTCGACTGAGGGCGTCGTCGTGCCGCTGATCGCCGTCGCGAAGTTCGTCGGTTGCTTCGGCATTCGCGGCGAGCTGAAGTGCCGGCCGACGCCCGCCGGCGAACTGACGCTCGTCCCGGGGAGCTACGCCTCGCGTGCCGACGGGGCCGGCGAGCGGATCGTCATCGAGGAGTTACGGCGGGTCGGCGGTCGCCTCGTCGTCCGGCTGGCGGGCGTCGGCCGCATCGAGGATGCGGCGGCCTTCGTCAACCGGGAGATCTTCCTCGAGCGGGAAGCGATCGTGCTCGGCGACGGCGAGTACTTGGACGACGATCTGGTCGGGCTGCGGTTGACGAATCACGCGGGCGACGAACTCGGCACGGTCGCGCGGATCGACCATTATCCGGCGAGCGAATGCCTCGTGCTCGCGAGCGGCGGCCTCGTTCCGCTCGTGAAAGCGTTCGTGCGCCGCATCGACGTCGCGGCCGGGACGATCGTCGTCGAGCTTCCCGAAGGGCTGCTCGAGCCGGGCTAGTGCCCGATCTGCGCCGAAACGGTCGCCGCCGCTCGATCGACGGTCGCGTCGAGTGCCGAGGGACCGGGGGCGCTTCCGCGCGCGGTCGCACGGGCGACGACGAAACCGCGGCAATCCGAAGCCGTGATCGTCGCCGTCGCGAACCTCCGCGGGGCCGCCCCGACCACGCCGATCGAGAGGACGTAGAGGGTGCCGGCGCCCGCGTGCGCGGCGCAGAGACCGGCGGCATGTCTTCGGACGAACGCGAGCGAGTCGTGCGTCACGGACGTCGTCCGGAGCAGATGGAGGGCCCGCTCGATCTCCCGCCGCACGTGCCGGCGTTGCGCCGCCGTCATCGAGCCTTCGATCGCGGCGAGCGATCCGCCGCGCGGTGCGAACGCGGCTGCGAGCCGTGCGCCGAGCCCCCGCGCATCCGGGTGCTTCGGACGGAGAGCCGCAAACGCCGAGCCGCGACCGTAGGCCGGCGGCGCCGTCGCCGTCGCCGTCGCGCGCTCGGCCGGCGCCGGCCCCGCCTCCGGTGATGCGGACGCGGCCGGTCGCGCCTCCGGCTCCGGCGACGGTGCGGCAGCCGTGGACGACGCGGTGGGCGACGGTTCTGCTGCGGGCGACCGTGAGGCGGTGGGCGACGGGGACGGCGCTGTCGTGGGCGGGGATGGCGACCGGGTGGGCAACGGGGACGGCGACGCGGTGGGCGACGGTGACGGCGACGGCGTCGGCGACGGTGAGGGCGACGGGGACGTGGTCGGCGACGGCGACGCGGGCTGCGACGGAGACGCAGTAGGCGACGGGGACGCAGTAGGCGACGGGGACGCAGTACGCATCGGCCTCGTCCGCGTCCGCATGCGCCTCACTCCGGACGGCGTCGGCATATCGCTTGGCGACGGAGAGGGGCTCGGACCGGCGGCGGCTGCGAGTGCGGAGGCCGATGCGGCGGGTGGCGTCGGGGACGGCAGCGTCGCCGTCGCCGGAGCCGCGGCGCCGCGCCGCTTGCGCCGGCCGAGCAGCGAGATGTCGGCTTCATTCGCTTTACGGCCGGGTATCGCGCTGCTCTGCGCGGCGGGCGTCGGCGCCGCGATCTGCGAGGCATAGCGGCCTTCGCGCGCGAGGATCGCAAGCCGAATCTCATCGGCCTGCGCGTCGGCATCGCCGTAGGTCTTCACGAGGGAGGACCGGCTCCACATGACCGTGCCGGCATAGACGCTGACGATCTGAGAGACGATCGTGACTTCGTCGCCGATCGGCGTGATGAAGCCCGTCACGTAATAATCGGCGCCCTGGTCGCGCGCGGCGATCAGATAGTGCTCGCGATCCGTTCCCGCGACGAACGGCTTGACGACGATGCCGCCGCCCGTTGCGATGCGCTGGGCGATCAGCGTCGCGAGGCGGCCGCCGGCGTCGGAGGTGCCGCTCGAACCGGACGACGTCAGCGGGTAGACGACGACCGTGACGGTGGCGCCGGCGGCGTGACCGGCGATCGGTAACGCAAACGAGCCGAGGATCGCGAGCGCCCACAGCGCGAAGAGGGCCCGCAATCGGCGCGAGAGCGAGCAATGAGTCGGCATCGTTCGCACGTTCGGCATCCGGCGGCCGAATCGTTCCGCACGGGATCGCCGGCACCGGCGGCGCAGTACGGCAAGATGCAACTTCCCGTGACGGTGACGATCGACGGCGCGATCGTGCCCTCGAGTGAAGGTGCCGAACTCGTCCGCGGCACGGTCGTCGGCCCGGTCGCGCCGTTTCTCGAAGCCGTCGCGGGCCGGATCACCTACGCCGCCGACGGCTCGATCGTGCTCGAACGCGGCGGGCTCACGGTTCGCCTTCGGCTCACTCCCGGTACGGGCCACGATCGCTTCGTGCCGCTCGCACCCAGCCTGCGCGGGCTCGGCTACGTGGTACGCTTCGATGGTTTGGCGAGGGTCCTGAAAGTCACGCGTCCCGCGGGCGCTCCGATCCGGTCACCGGCTCTCCAGAGACCGGCAGCCGGCCCGTACGAGACGTTCGTTCCCGCGGCCCTCACGACGCCGACGAGAGCCGCACCCTCCCTCGAGCCGAGGCCGCGTCGAACGCCGATTCTCGAGCCGGCACCGCCGGCGCCGGTGCGTTAGAGGATCTCGGAGAGACCGTCGAGCCAGCGCTGGGTGCCGGGTGAGTCGAACCAATTCGCGACGCGCGCGCGCACGACCGGGATCGCTTGCAGGAGGCCGACGTGTGACTCGACGTCGGCACGTCGCACGGCCTCGCTCGCGATCGCGTGGCGAAGGCGGTCGAGCGTCTCGCGTCCGGCTTCGTCGCCGGCGAGGTCGGCGTGGAGATCGTCGTACGGAAAGTCGGGGGTGAGGCGGCCGTTCTCGGGAGTGGGCATGCGATCGCGTTCCCTTCTCGCCCGATCAACGCCTCGAAGAGCACGCGCGGGTAGTGAGCCGAATCACGTGTGGCGAGCGTTCGGTACGCGGCCGATGCACGATCGTCGATATGGTCAAGAGACGGCGCGCCTTCGCTCGAAATGTCCTCCGTCGCCACCTGCGCAGAGCCGAACCGAGGTCCGTACGAGCCGCGAGATCCCACCCGGTACGTCGAACGCCGATCCGACTCCGGAGTCGGACCGCTTCGCTCACCTCTCGGGCGACGTCTTCGCAACGATCGTCGCGACGGTCGCGGCCGCGCTGCAGATGCCCTCGCTCCGGCTTCTGCTGCTGGGTGAAACGGCGAGTGACGCGCGCTGGTCCGGGTCCGATGCCCACGGGCGCGGCGACCTCCGGCTCTGCCGCGCGGCGATCAGCGCGATCGGGAGCGCGGCCGTCGTCGCCGACCTCCGCGCGGACGAGCGTCTCGTGCCTCTCATGGCCGGGCGCGCCGGCCGTTTTTTTGCCTCCGTCCCCCTGCTCTCACCCTCCGGTACGACGCTCGGCGTCTTGTGCCTCGTCGATCGCACGGTGCATCACCTCCGCGCTCCGCAGCTCGCGGCGCTCGAGGCCGCAGCCCGCGCCGTCGCAACGATCGTTTGGCAAAACGAGGTCATCCAGCGACACGGCGGCGCGCAGCGCGCCGCGCTCCCCGACGGCCTCGAGGCCGCGCTCTCGAGCGCGAACGAAGCCATCGCGATCTTCGAGTCGAACTCGTTTTTCAGCGACCTCGATGGTGATCATATTTTGTATGCGAACGATGCGTTCGCCAGGCTCTACGGCTTCGCACGGGAGCAGATCGTCGGGTCGCGTGCGGCGGCGATCGGCGGTGCGACGGATGCGGCCTCGCGCGCGGACGTCGCGGCCGCCCTGCAGCGCGGCGAGAGCATCGTGAAGACGCGGTCGGTCCGCCGCGGCGACGGCGCGAGCGTGCTCGTCGAGTCGAGCGTCGCGTCGCTCGCAGGCCGAGCGGGGGGTCGATATGTCGCGATCCAGCGACGCCTGCCGCCGGCCGACCGGAGCGACGGCCGCGGCCCGGCCGGCGCGCGCCGCGGCGACGGCTCGCTCCCGCGCGAAGCCAAGCGCGACGATCTGTGCGGTCTGCCGGTGCGCGGCGTGCTCATGTCACGTCTTTCGCGCGTGATCGGTGAGATCCAGCAAGGTCGCAGATCCGAGGGGCAGTACGCGCTGCTCTTCGTCGATCTCGACCGTTTCAAGAGAGTCAACGACACGCTCGGCCATCTCTTCGGCGACGCGCTGCTGGTCGAAGTCGCACGCCGTCTGCGAGCGTGCGTTCGGGACGACGACTTCCTCGCGCGCTGTGCGGGTGACGAGTTCGCGATCTTGATCCGTTCGGAGCGCGAGCCCCTCGAAACGGTCGCGACCCGCCTCGCCGAACGGATTCTTGTCACCCTCGGCACCGAGTCGATCTTCGTCGCCGGCTGCGATATCCGCGTCACCGCGAGCATCGGCATCGTCGCGATCGACGCGACGACGGCGTCGGCCGAGCAGGCGCTTCAAGACGCGGCGATCACGACCTACCATGCGAAGATCTCGGGCCGCGACCGTTTCAAGATCTTCAACCGCGCCCTGCGTGATCACGTGCACGCGACGGCGACGATGGAGACGGCGCTGCGGACGGCGATGCTGCGCCGCGAGTTCTCGCTCGCCTATCAGCCGATCGTCGCGTTTCACGACGTCCAGCCGGCGATCGAGGGTTTCGAGGTGCTCCTGCGCTGGAACCGCCCGGGATCCGGCTGCATCGCGGCCGCCGAATTCATCTCCGTCGCCGAGGACAGCGGCCTGATCGTATCGATCGGAGAATGGGTGCTCGAACAGGCGTGTAGACAATTGTTTACTTGGCAGCAAAAGGGGAGTGGTAATTTCGTACCCTCGATCAGCGTCAACGTTTCGGCACAGCAACTGACCACGACGGACCTCTATGGCACGCTTCGCCGCATGGTCCGGGAGACGGGCATCGACGCCCGGGGTCTCGCGCTCGAGTTGACCGAGAGTTCCGTCGTCGCGGACGTCGAAGAGGCGATCGCCGTCATCAAGCAGATCCGCGCGCTCGGCGTCCACATCTTCCTCGACGACTTCGGAACGGGATACTCGTCGCTGAGTTATCTGCGCCGCCTCGGCATCGACCGCTTGAAGATCGACCGTTCGTTCGTGAGCGGGGCGGGCTCCGAGGGCGTGAGCGATCCCGAGATCGTCGAGGCGGTCGTCGCGCTCGCCCATCGTCTCAACATCAAGACGACCGCCGAGGGCGTCGAAACCAAGCGCCAGTTCGCCGAACTGCGGGCCTCGACGTGTAACTCGGGCCAAGGCTACTTCTTCAGCAAGCCCGTCGGGGCGCCGCAGGCGACCGCCCTCGTCGCGGCCTTGGATCGGCCGCGGCCGCTCATGCTCGTCGAGCGCCCGGCACGCGACGCGGAGATCCCCGCCTCGGCCTGACGTGCAGGAACGCGGGCGATCGGCTCGAACCGCTGGCCCGCGTCGCCGATCAGAGCGGCGCCGCTACGAGCATTTCCCGACGTAGCCGCACTGCTGCAGACACTGGATGCAGCCGCCTTGGGAGATCAAGTTGCCGCCGCACTTCGGACACATGCCGACACCCGTCGCCATGGCTTTGCGGACGTTCGTACCGCCGGCCGCGGCACCGTACGTCGCGGGGGCCGGTGCGTGCGTGCCGTTCCCGTTCGCCGGTGCGTACCCGCCGCTCGCGTTACCGCGCGGCTGCGAGGCCGGCTGCGCGAGGCCGGCGATCAGGTCGATCGAGCGGGCGTTCGCCGCCGACTCGCGTGCGGTCTCGGGATCGATCGGTGCGCGGGGTTCCGCGACCGCGACGACGTCGGCCTCGGCTCGCGCTTCGACGTCGGCGAGCGGCAGGGCGAGAGCCAAGGCCTTGGCAAGACCTTGCGAGATGCCGTCCGCGCACGAGAGCGTGCTCGGGCCGTGGGAGTCGCGCATCTTGGGATTCGGACAGCGCATCCCCTCGAACTTCTCGACGAACTTCTCCGGATCGGCACCGTAGCGCAGGCCGACCGACATCGCGACGCCGAGCGCCTCGAGGTAGGACTGCTGGCACGAGCCGCTCTTGCCGAGCTTGAAGAAGACCTCGAAGGGCCGGCCCTGCTCGTCTTCGTTCAGCGTGATGTAGAGCGGGCCGCAGCCGACGTTCGATTGCACGGTCCGGCCACGCATGACCGGCGGCCGTTCCCGGTACTCGATCTTCGGCCGCGCGGAGAGCCGCTGCATCTTGACGCTCAGCTCGGCGTTGACCGCCTTTGTATCTTCGAGCCGCTTGACGAGATCCGCGACCGTGCGGCCGCAGCTCTGCGCCTGCGCGTGGAGCGTCGCATTCCGTTCGTCGAGCTCGCGGTTCTTGCTCTGCAAGGCCTCCACGGTCGCGATCAGACCGGCGAGCGTTGCTTTGATCGTGTCATCCGCCATCAGCGTCTCTCCAACAGGGCGCTCGCCTTCGCGAGCAGGGCATCGAGGTCGACATCGCTCGGGACGGGAGCGGTCTGCGCGGCCGGAGCCGGAGCGGTCGCGGCGGCGACGTCGCGGTTGCCGCCTTTGATATCCCCGTCTTTCGAGAACGTCACGACCTGCTCGGTCCGCGACCCGTCGCGGTAGTACGTGAAGCCTTTGCAGCCGGCTTCGTAGGCCCGGAAGATCGCGCGGCTGACGTTCTCACGGGTGTCGTCGTTCGGCGCGTTGATCGTCTTGCTGACGGCGTTGCACGTGTGCCGCTGGAACGCCGCGAGCATGTCGATGTGCTGGTCGACCGTCACGTCGGCTGCCACCGTGAAGACTTGTTGCCAGCGTTCCGGAACGCTCGCGAGGCCCCGCACGGAGCCGCGATTGTTTTCGATCTCGCCGAGGAGCGCCTCCGAGAAGAAGCCCTCGCGCTTCGCGATCTCCTCGAAGAGCGGGATCACGTAGTAGAGGTGCTGCGGGCGGCCCTCCGCGTCTTTCATGACGTGTTTCGTATAGCACATGCCGAAGAACGGCTCGCAGCCGAACGAACAGCCGGCGATCATCGAGATCGTTCCGGTCGGTGCGATCGAGAGGAGCGCGGCGTTGCGTCGCGGACGCGCGTCGTCCGCCCAGACGGAGAGATGCTTGTTCGGGAAGTCGCCGCGTTCGCCGGCGAGCCGCTCGCTCGTCTCGATCGCGCGGTCCTGGATATATTTCATCAAGTCACGCGCGAAGGCGACGGCTTCGGGCGAGCCGTACGCGATACCGAGTTTGATCAGCAACTCCGCGTAGCCCATGATGCCGAGTCCGACCCGGCGATTTCCCGTCACCATGTCGCGGATCTCGTCCAGCGGGTAGAGGTTGGCGTCGATCACGTTGTCGAGGAAGCGAATCGCGAGCGCCGTCGTCGTCCCGAGCCGCTCCCAGTCGACCGAACGCGTGAGGTCGCTATAGAAGTTGCCGACGTTGATCGAGCCGAGATTGCACGAGTCCCAGCCGTGCAGCGCCTGCTCGCCGCAGTTATGGACGTAGAGACCGTTCGCATCGAAGGCGTTGACGCCGGGGATCGAGCAGTCGAAGACCGGTGCCGAGCCGAGCGCGGCGATGCTCGTCACGACGGCCGTCCGCCGGTCGCGATGAGCCGCGCGCTCACGCGCGCCGCCGAGTTCGATCAGGCGCGCGGCCTTCAGGGGATCGCGGAAGCGGATGCGTTCGGCGAAGATCTGGAGCGATCGGCGGGAGATGACAAGTTCGTGCTGTGAGCGGCAGGAGATCGTCGAGACGATACCGAGCCGCAGAAGCATGCGCTGAGCCGATTCGAGGTCGGCTGGCTCCGATGACGCGAGACGTACCGAGACGCCTTCCTCGGCGGAGCCCTGAACGGAGCCGTCGGCGTCGAACCAGCCGCCGAGGAAGCCTTCCGCGAAGTCGGACGAGGCGGACTCGATCTCGTCCGTCACTCTCTTGCCATGCTCCATCCCGAAGCTTTTTGCGAGCGCCGCGAGCTTGGTCGACGTCGCACGAACGAGGTCGCGTTCCAGGACCGCCGCCCCGCCAAAGTCGCTTCGCGCACCGACCGTCTCGCGCACGAGCCGAACCGCATGGCCGGCCGTACCGCGCCTGTGGAGATGGCCGTCACGGAGTAGATTGCCGAGCAGCCATCCTTCGTCTGCGCTGCCGCGCCCGTTCCAGGATGCGTTCGCATGATCGTGGAGGACGATCGCGTCGCCGGCGGCGAGTTCGCCGACGGGCCTCCACGCGGTCTCACCGGCGCGCTCGACGAGGACCGGATGATCGGCCGTCGCGCTGAGCGCGTATCCGCGCGTGGTCTCGATGCGAAAGACCGGCTTGATGCCCGTGAAGAAAAAGCCACGATCCGATGACGCATGGACCACGCCGTCGACGAGCGCGCCGAACGGCTCTCCGACGAGATCGCCGGCGCGCCGCGCTCCGTCACTCGTCGCGATCCACGTATCCGCGGTCACGCATGGATTCGTCGCTTGGATCGGGCCGAGGCCGGGCAGCGGATTCCACTCCGGATGGTCGAGGAAGAGCACCCCGGGCTCGCCGTTCTGCCAGGCGCCCTCGACGATGCCGTCCCAGATCTCGCGCGCCGGAACCGTCCGCACGACCGCCTTCGTGCGCGGATCGATCAACTCGAAGGCCGTGTCCGTCTCGACCGCTTTCATGAAGGCGTCCGTCACGCCGATCGAGATGTTGAAATTGTTGAACTGCGTCTGCAGAAGCTCTTGGCGAATCTGCGTGAGCTCGGCCTCGGCATAGCGCCCCGAATCGGAGAGCCGGTTCCAGAGCGCGCGGTTCTCCGCGTCCAGCTCCTTCTTCGAACGCATGAACGCGAACACATCGGGATGGTCGACGCGCAGCACGCCCATGTTGGCGCCGCGGCGGACTCCGCCTTGCTTGATCGAATCGGTCGCGGCGTTGAAGACCTTCATGAACGAGACCGGACCCGAGGCATCGCGGCCGGTCGAGACGACCTCCGCGCCCTGATGACGCAGCTCCGAGAACGCGTACCCCGTGCCGCCGCCGGACTTCTGGATCAGCGCCATCGCCTTGACGCTATAGAAGATGCCGTCGATCGAGTCCGGGACGGGCAGCACGAAGCAGGCCGAGAGCATCGAGAGCGGGCGTCCGGCGTTCACGAGGCAGGGCGTATTGGGCAAGAAATCGCGGTGCGCCATCATGTCGTAGAACGCGTGCCCGACCTCCGTTGCGACGGCCTCCGGATCCGCGCCGAGCTTCGCGGCGTACGGCTTCTCCGGCTCCGCGATCGCCGAGGCGACACGCCACAGGAACTCGCGCGGCGTCTCGAGCGAGCCGTCGGCGTGCTTTGCGAAATACCGCTCCGTCAGCACGCGCATCGCGTTGCTGTCGAAGGCGGGCTCCGTCAAATGGGCTGGAATCTCTGGCATCCGCATCCTCATATCTCTCGGTTCGCGGGACGCGAATCGAACACCTGTTCGATCGGGATCAGGTGGGCGAGCGTCGGTACGGACGATTGTAACCCTATATCTTGGGGTCGGCAAGTGGGCGGAGCCCACGATGTGGTGGTTCACCTGTCGAGAGGCGGTGCATATCGTGTGCAGACGGCGCCGCACCGGTGGATCCGCTGTGCAGAACGGGGCCCGTGTGGAGGCGCGCGGTGATCGGCCTCTGGCGCCTCGATCCGGCCGTCCTGGCCGGGTGCGCGCTGGCGATCGCCTTCTACGCCGCCGCGCTGCGGGCGCGCCGTCGCCGTCTCGGCCGTCCGGGCGTGCCGGCGCCACGCTGGCCGCGAGGGCGCACGGCGGTGCTCGTCGCGGCGCTCCTCACGACGCTCGCCGCGCTCGTCTCGCCGCTCGAGGACGCAGCGGACCGCGCCTTCGCCCCGCACATGCTGCAGCATCTGCTGCTCACGGACGTCGTCGCGCCGCTCGTGCTCCTCGCCGCGCCCGTGCCGCTTCTCCTCGCGGCGTTGCCGGTCCGAGCCGCGCGGGCCGTCGTGCGCCTCCTGCGGAGCCGCGCGGCGCACCTCGCGCTCTTCCCCGGCGTCACGTGGACGCTCTTCGTCGCGACGCTCTGGATCTGGCACGTCGGACCGTTCTTCGAACTCGCCCTCGACGACGAGCGCGTCCACGCGGTCGAACACGTCGTCTATCTCGGCAGTTCGCTGCTCTTCTGGCTGCCGGTCGTTGCGATCGCGCCGACGCCGTGGACGGAGGGCCCGCTCGCCTATCCGCTACGCATGCTCTACGTCTTGCTCGCGATGCCGGCCGAGGGCTTTCTCGGCTTTGCGATCTACGGGGCGCCGCGCGTGCTCTACCCTCACTACCGCGCCGCCGGCCTCGCCGATCAGCACGCCGCGGGCGAACTGATGTGGATCGGCAGCGGTCTTGCGATGTTCGTCGCGTTCATGCTCGTCGGTGCGGAGTGGGGGGCCGCCGAGCGGCGCCTCGGCGAGCAGGAGAACCGGCGGCTCGACCGGGCGATCAGCGCTCGCTGAGCCGCGATCCGTCGGCCTTCGTGCCGGTGAAGTAGATGACCCAGAAGAGCGCGCCGACCCCGGCGATCCCGCCGACGACGCCTTCGGCGACGGGCCCGAGATAGGCGAGCGTCGTCCCGCCGAAGTCCTGCGGCGTCTCGATCTGATAGCGGACGAACGTCGCGATCGCGGAGATGTCGCGGTCGTCGAACTGCCGGGCATTCCAGCGCGGCATCACTCCGGGACCGACGCGGATCGCCTCGCCAATCTGCGTCGGCGTCGCCTGGTCGAGCGGCAGGGCGATCCACTGCTCCCCCGCCGTCGCCCCCTCGGCTCCGGCGCCGTGACAGGCCTGGCAATTGTCTTCGAACAGCAGCCGGCCGCGCTGGAGCAGCGCGCGGTCGAGGCGCACGTGCGGCACCGCGACGACCGTGGTCTGCGTGCCGACGAAGGCGTCGAGCGCGGCGATCTGCGCCGGGTCGAAGTGCGGCTGATCGTGGACGGCCTGGGTGTTCGTGACGGCGAGCGGCATGCGGCCGGTCGTCAGATAGAAGTCGACGCCGCTGCCGCCGTCGCGGGCGAGCGTCGGACCGCCGGTCCCGGTCGAGGAGAGCTCGGTCTCGCGGGCCGCGACGCCGCGCAGGTTCGCGCCATGGCAGCTCGAGCAGTGCGTGTCGTAGAGCGCCCGGCCGTCGGCGACGAGCCGCGCCTGCCGCGGTGCGGCGGGCGCCGGCGCCGCGAGCGGCATGCCGCTCGTGTAATCGAGCGTCGAGGCGCGTCCGAGCTTCGAGGGGATGCGCGGGTGCGCGCCGAGCGGCGGCGTCTGCCGCATGACGGTGCCGGGCAGCGGCGTCTGCGCGCGCGCGGCGGGCGCGAAGGCGAATGCGGCGATGCCGGCGGCGGCGGCGAGGGCCCGCGCGAGTGGCCGGCTCACGCGGAGCCGGGCTCTTCCTCGAAGCCGCCCGCTTCGTTGCGGCGCAGCGTCGCGCGCCGCACCTGCCGGAGGCCCGCACGCGAGCGGAGCCGCGCGCGGAGTTCGAAGCCGATCGCGACGGCGAGCGCGCCCGCGACCGGCGGCGCGACGAGAAGCAACACGCGGTAGAGGGTGAGCAGCGGTTCGACTGCGATATGGAGCAGCTTCGCTTGGACGTCGTCGCTCGAGAGCAGTCCGAGGAGCGTTGCGAAGGTGATCGTTCCGACGCCGAGGCCGAGGCGCCACGGCGCGTCGTACGGCATCTGGACGAGGTTGTGCTCGCGGTCGTCCTTCAGGAGCGCGCGCTCGAGCGCCGGCCACGCGAAGAGCGCGCCGAAGAGCAGCCCGGGGACGACGGCACCGGACCAGAAGAGCGGCGGGACGGTGTGCCCGAACAGGTGGATCGCCCAGCCCGGAAAGGCGCGCAGCGACCCGTCGAGCCAGGCGAGATACCAGTCCGGCTGCGAGGGCGAGGCGATCGTCCAGGGATCGTAGGGACCGTAGATCCAGATCGGATTGATCGTGAAGAGGCCGCCGAGCAGGCACGCGACCGCCGCCGTGAAGACGAGCAGGCCGATCGACTTCATAGCATAGAATGGCCAGAGCTTCGAGCCGACGACGTTCGACTCCGTGCGGCCGGGTCCGGGGAACTGCGTGTGGTGCTGGCGCCACAGGACCGCGAGGTGCAGCGACATCGCGCCCGCGATCGCGAGCGGCACGAGCCAGACGTGCAGGATGTAGAGCCGCGAGGTCATCTGATCCGTCGGAAAGCGTCCGCCGAAGAAGCCGTACGCGAGCGCGTTGCCGACGACCGGCAGCGACTGCGCGACCGAGTACGCGATCCGTAGACCCGCCCCGGACTCCCCGTCGCCCGGTAGCGAGTATCCGCTAAAGCCGTCGGCGAGGGCGAGCAGGAAGAGCGAGAGTCCGATATACCAGTTCAGCTCGCGCGGCCGGCGGTACGCGCCCGTGAAGAAGACGCGGCACATGTGGAAGATGATCGCCCCCGTGAAGAGGAGCGCCGACCAGTGGTGGACCTGCCGGACGAAGAGCCCGAGCGGCACTTCGAACGAAAGGTTCAGCACCGAAGCATATGACGCCGGCACGATGCGCTGGGCGAGCGGCAGGTACGAGCCCGTATAGCGAATCGTCGTATCCGAGTCGTTGAAGAAGAAGGCGACGTACGTGCCGGTCGCGAGCAGCAGCAGGAAGGCATAGACGCAGATCTCGCCCAGCATGAAGGACCAGTGGTCCGGAAAGACCTTGTCGAGCGCGGCGCGCACGAACGAGGCGGAGCCGAGCCGCGAATCGAGATAGTTGACGAGGCGGCGGGCGATCACGAGCGGTCCCAGTACCCCGGGCCGATCGGCTCCGGAAAATCGCCGTCGGCGACGAGGGCGCCGCCCGCGTCGATGTGGATCGGCAGCTGCGGCAGGGGCCGGTCGGCCGGTCCGAAGATGTTGCGTCCGCCGCGCAGGACGTCGAACGTCGATTGATGGCACGGGCAAAAGAGTTGCCGGGCCTGCGCGCGGTAGATGGCGACCGGGCAGCCGGCATGCGTGCAGACCTTCGAATACGCAACGAAGCCCTGCGGCGCCCACGACGCGCGCTCGCCGAGCTGCAGCTCGGCTGCGGGAACGCGGACGAGGACCGTCGCCGTGGTTGCCATATCGCTCGTCGCGGCTTCATCCGTGCCGACGTGACCTTCGGGAAAGACCGTCACGATGGAGTTGAGTTCGAGATCGGCCGAGCGCACGACGCTGCCGTCCGCGCGCACGAGCCGGAGGCCCCGCTTCCACGACGTCGCCGTCAGCGGCGCCGCGTTCGCCTGAACGAGCGAGCGCAGCGGCAGCAGCGCCGCGATGCCGACGAGCCCCCCGATCGCGCCGAGCAGCCGGACGAGCCAGGTGCGGCGACCCGCGATCGTTTGGGCGCCGCGCACGAAAGTCACTTCGGCGCGGTCCTCGGCCGGGCGCGCGGAGGGCATCGGTTCGCGCTCCTCCGTCGTCTCCGCGTGCTTCATCAGCAACCGCTCCCAGACGACGAGGGCGGCGGCGAGCGCGGCGAACATCGTGCCGAGCGCGAGCGCCGAGGCTTGGACGTTCGCGCCGCGCAGGAAGACGACGATGAACGCGACCGCGCCGATACCGGCGAAGCCGAGGAGCTCGGCGACGACGGCGGCGGCGCGCCCGGAGCGGCGAGCGTTCGAATCGGCGTCGTTCATTTCACGAAGTAGATCGTGCCCCAGAGCACGAGCCAGACGAGAAAGACGAAGTGCCAGTAGAAGCCGATCGCCTCGACGCCGGCGCGCGAGTCGCGTTCGAACGCGGAGGACCGGATCGCGACGAAGAGGATCGTCAGGACGACGATGCCGGCCGTGACGTGGAGCGCGTGGAAGCCCGTCATCGCATAGTAGATCGTGCCGTATGCGTGCGAGGAGACGCGGAACGGCGCGCGGAGCCAGCCGTCGATCGCGATGAAGAGGAAGCCCGTGCCGAGCAGGATCGTCGCTCCGAGCCAGAAGCGTGCGAGCAGCGTGCGGTTCGCGGCAAGAAAATGCGTCGTGAGCAGCATCGTGAGACTCGAGCACGCGAGCATCGCCGTGCCGACGATCGAGGGCCCCGTGTCGAGCACGACGTCCGCCGGCGGCCACGGCGTCGTCAGCGTCCGCAGGCTGAAGTACGCCGCGATGAAGCCGCCGAAAAACATCAGTTCGGATGCGAGGAACGCGACGACGCCGAAGACGAGCGGATGCGCGCGCAGGGCGAGGTCGCGCGACCGCCGCGGCGCGCCGCCCGTGGTCGCGCCGCCGGCGGGTGCGAGCAGATCGCTCACGTCGATTCGCGGACGAGAAAGCGCAGGACGAAGAGTAGCAGGGCCGCTGCGAACAGGGTCGCGACGGCGGAGGCTCCCGGCAGGAAGACGATGCCGATCGTCATGAGCGTCGTCGCGAGCGCGCCGCAGATCGGCCAGTAGCTCTCGAGGGTGAACATGCCCAGGTTTTCGCCGACGGCGTCGCTCGCGTCGCGCTCGGGATGGTCGCCGCCGAGGTCCGCTTCGCGTTCGGCAACGACGATCCAGACGGCGATCGTGATCAGCGCGACCGCCATCGTCGCGAGCATGACGGTGCCGATGTAATCGTGCGTCGCGATGACGTACGCCCCCGCGATCAGCACGGCGAAGAGCATCGATGACAAGAACAGGCGAACGCCGATCTTCACGCCTCTACCGCTCCGTTCCGCGCGCGATCTCGGGATATTTCGCATCGAACGCCGGGCGCTCGGAGCGGACCGGCACCATCTTCGTGAAGTTGAGCTCCGGCGGCGGTGAGGTCGTCGTCCACTCGAGCGTGTAGGCGTCCCACGGGTCGTCGCCGGCGGGCTCGTGCCGGCGCGCCGAGAGCGCGACGTTCGCGATGAAGACGAGGACGGCGACGGCCTGCAGAAAGGCGCCGGCGGTACAGATCGCGTTGAGCGTCGACCAGCCCGGCAGGTCGGCGTAGGTGTAGATGCGCCGGACCATGCCCATCGCGCCGAGGTAGTGCATCGGCAAGAACGTCACGTTGAACCCGACGAACAGCAACCAGAAGTGCCACTTGCCGAGTCCTTCGCGCAGCCGGTATCCGAAGAACTTCGGCCACCAGAAATAGAGGCCGCCGAAGAGCGCGAAGAGGCTGCCGCCGCCGAGCACGTAGTGGAAGTGCGCGACCAAGAAATAGCTATCGCGCGCCTGAAAGTCGATCGGGGGCGCCGCAACCATCACGCCCGTGATCCCGCCGAGCAAAAAGTTTGCCATGAAGCCGAGCACGAAGAGCATCGGCACGGCGAACCGGATCCGGCCGCCCCACATCGTCCCGATCCAGTTGAAGAACTTCACGCCCGTCGGAACGGCGATGAGGAACGACGTCGCGGCGAAAAACGGGTCGACGGTCGCGCCCGTCGTGAACATGTGGTGCGCCCAGACGCCCATCGCGAGACCCGCGATCGCGAAGGCCGCGAGCACGAGCCCGGTGTAGCCGAACACGGGCTTGCGCGAGAAGACCGCGACGATCTCCGTCACGATGCCGAAGTAGGGCAAGATCATGATATAGACTTCGGGGTGACCGAAGAACCAGAAGAGATGTTCGTAGAGGATCGCGCTGCCGCCGAGATTCGGATCGAAGAAGTGGCCGCCGAGATGGCGGTCGATCAGCAGCATCGCGAGCACCGCCGTGAGGACGGGAAAGGCGAGCATGACGACGAGCGCCGTCGCGACGATCTCCCACGTGAAGATCGGAATGCGCCACATCGTCATGCCGGGTGCGCGGTAGATGAAGACGGTCGCGAGCAGGTTCACCGAGGTCAGGATCGTGCCGATGCCCGTGAGCATGACGCCGATGATCCAGAGATCCTGTCCCGTGCCGAAATCGACCTTGATCGTCGAGAGCGGCGCGTACGCGGTCCAGCCGGCGGCCGACGCCCCGCTCGTCGTGGCCGCTCCGGCAAAAATTTGTACGGCACCGAAGAGGAAGAGCCACAACGCGAACGCGTTGAGCCGCGGGAAGGCGACCTCGGGCGCGCCGATCTGCAGCGGAACGAGGTAGTTTGCGAGGCCGAGTCCGAACGGCGCGATCACGAGAAAGATCATCGCCGTCCCGTGGAGCGTGAAGATCTGGTTGTACGCGTGCGCGTCCACGACGTGCAGTCCCGCATGCGAGAGTTGCGTGCGGATCACGAGCGAGAGCAGGCCCGCGATCAGGAAGAAGACGACGTTCGAGACCATGTAGAGGATGCCGATCCGCTTGTGATCCGTCGTCGCGAGCCACGAGATGATGCCGTGCGTGACGAGCCGCTCGTCGCCGGGCTGCGGCAGGTGCGTCGCAATGGCGCTCACGACGTCGCCTTCGCTCGGCGGTGTGCCGCGATCCAGGCGTCGAACTCCGGTCGCGGAACCACGCGCACCTCGAACGTCGTCAGGGCGTGCTGCAGGCCGCAGAACTCACCACATTCGCCGCGAAACCTTCCTGCGCGATTCGGCGTCAGGTCGAACTCGTTGCGCAGACCCGGAATCGCGTCGCGCTTGAACAGGAACTCCGGCACCCAGAACGAGTGGTCGACATCTGCGGATGAGACGTCCAGACGCGTCGTTTCGTTCAACGGTAGCAGAAATTCGGGCGGCCGGTTCGGCGTGCCGTCGATCGTGACGCCGAGGTCGCGATACGCGAAGCGCCACGACCAGCGGTAGCCCGTGACGTCGACCGTCAACTTCGCCGGCTCGAGCGCTTCGACGCGGCGTTCGACGGGATAGACGACGGCGAAGAGCCCGGCGACGAGCGCGAGCGGCAGCAGCGTGTAGACGATCTCCATCTTGTCGTTGCGCCGGAACTGCTTCGGCCACACGGACGCGCCGTCCGGACGCTCGCGAAAGCGGACGACGCAGAAGACGATGAGGCCGAAGACGACGGCGAAGACGGCGAGGCCGATGACGAGAAACAGTGCCCAGACGCGGTGCATGTCGAGCGCCTGCTCCGTCGCCCCGGCGGGGAGCGGCGACCACGAGCAGCTCGCGGCACACAGCAGAGCGACGAACGGCCACACGCGAACTCGCCTGCGTCTCACGCCGCTATATGCTCGGAAAGGGTCGAACGAAACCTGCCGTCGCAACGGGGGGAGGTGTTACGCCCCGACCTCTTCGCCGAGCGTCTTTCGAGCATCTCACTCGAGCAGTTACGCGCGAGCGGCGTGCGCGGTCTGATCGTCGATCTCGACAACACGCTCGTCGGCTATGGCGAGGACGCGCTCTCGGACGGCGGCGGCGCGTGGATCGCGAGCGCCCTCGGCGCGGGCATGCGCGTCGTGCTCGTCTCGAACAACTTCACCGGCCGCGTCGCGCGCATCGCGACCGAGCTCGGCGTGCCGGCGGTGCCGAGCGCCCTCAAACCCTTGCCCCGCGCCTTTCTGCGCGCGCTCCGTCTGCTCGGAACCCCGCGCGCCGCGACCGTCGTCGTCGGCGATCAGCTCTTCACGGACGTGCTCGGCGCGAAACTCGTCGGCGTGCGCAGCATTCTGCTCGAGCCCCTCGTCGCGCACGACTGGCATGGTACGAAAGTGTTACGTTTCTTCGAGCGGCTCGTCCTCGGTCGCGCGCGACCGCCGGGCGGCCGCGGGCGATGAAACTCGGCGTGATCGGCGATCCCGTCGCGCACTCGCGCAGTCCGGAGCTGCACCGCGCCATGCTCGCCGAGGCCGGCCTCGAGGGATCGTACGCGGCGATCCGGGTCGAGGCCGGGACGCTCGCGCGCCGGCTGCCGGAGCTGCGTGCGCACGGCTTTCTGGGCCTGAACGTCACGACGCCGCTGAAGGAAGAAGCCTTCGCCCTCTGCGCGCGCTGCGACGACGCCGCGAGCGTCGCGCGCGCAGCGAACACGCTCTGGTTCGACGGCGAGGCGGTCGTCGGGGCGAATACGGATGGCATCGGCGCGCTCGCCGCCCTGCGCGCGGCCCTCGCCGCGACGCCGAGCGTGACGGGCCGCCTCCCGGCCGCGTCGCCCGCGGCCGGCCGCGGGCTCGTGCTGCTGCTGGGCTCCGGTCCGACGGCGCGCGCGGCGGCCTTCGCGCTCGCGCGGGCGGGCCTGCGGCTCGCGGTCTGGTCGCGCACGATCGCGCGCGTGCGCGACCTCGTCTCGGCGGTGGCCCTCGCAACCGGCGCCGGTGACCTCTTCGTCGTCCACGCGCCCCGCGCGCGCACGGCGGGCGTCGACGAAGCGCCGTGGCCGGCTCCGGGCGACGTGCGCGCCGCCGTCTCGACGCTCCCGCCCGGTGCCGCGCTCCCGCCGCAGCTCCGCTCGCTGCTCGCGTTCGTACCCTGCGTCATCGACGCGAACTACGGCGCGCGGGCGACGCTCGGCGGCGCGCTCGGCCGCGGCGACGTCACCGGCGGCGATGCGATGCTCGCGGCGCAGGCGCGCGCCTCGTTCGACCTCTGGCGCGCGCGGAGCTAGAACGGTGGTGCGTTTCCGATCGCCCTCACCCGTGTTCCTGCCCTGCCTGGGACACGAACGTCACGGGGCGGGGAAGTCCACGCGGGAACGTGCTTCAGATGAGGTCTCGACAATCCGTGAGCCGACACCCTCGAAGCCAGTCAAGCGGTGCTCCGCTCGCGCTCACGGAGCGTCGTACGTACAATGAGCCTGCGCAAGAGAGCAACGCCACGCGGCTGATCGTAACTGGAGTCGACCAACGTCGTTCGCTCCGCTGGAGGATCGGAGTTTGCCTCGTCATGAGCGCCAGTTTGTTTGTCAGGCGTCGCCGCGGCGGGCCTGCTACAGGGGCTGCCCGACCGCCGTGCCGCCTGTGCGCACCTTGCGGGCGAACCCAGCCGAAAGATGTCAAGCGGGCACGATATCTCCGCTGCGCAGTATGCGCTCGGGGTGCCGTCATCTCGTCGGCGACGAGCATCGTGCCCTGTCGAAGCCGACGCTCTCCCGCACCGATCGGGATCTCATCGGGAGAGCCCGAAACGAGTACCCCGTCGTCGGGGCTCAGATGCCGAGAGCCCCCCGTGGCCGCCGGAATTTTCAAAATCACCGTGCGTTCCCCGCCTCGTACTGAGATGGACGCGATCGGCGTCGCGCTGCGCGATTCTGGGCCTCGGAGAGCCCGCGCGGCATCTGCTCGCCCCCGCATTCCGGCTGCGGTGCTCACCGTCTCCGGTTCGTTCGCGGCTCGGCGGCCGTCCGTCCGGAGGCGCCGAATTCGTCTGGCCCCGGCCTCGTTCGTCCCTTCGGCATCGAGGCGGTTGGGCCGAGTACGTCTCGCAAAAAATTCCGGGCTTTCGGGTTGTCCTGCAAGGAACCGGAAAGGTGTGACGTGGAACACACTTGTCCGGTGGCGCCCGTCCGCAGCCATCTCGCTTTAGGAGATCTCATGCTTCATTTGAGCCTCGCCAGCATCGATTTCACGGGCTTCTATCACGCCTTCGCCACGATGATGAGGGTGTACATGAGTGGGTCGGGCGTCAACACCGGCGGCTAGCCTCTCCTCTCTGCCAAAAGGGTGCGAAAGATTGCGAACGGAAGAGCCCGACCGTGGCTTCTTCCGTCACGCGCCTCGTACCGCGCTTGGGTTCCTACGCCTCGGCCGTGGCTGCTTTTCGAGCGGCCTGTTTTCGTGATTGTCTGGCCGAGCTTCACGGAGTCGAATCGCATGAGGCCGCCGCTCTAAGCGCGCGTGCCTCGCTTCGCCTAGGCGATCCGGAGGGCGCGATCCGCGCTCTGAAGCCGGCTTTCGGGGACTTCGAGCGCGCCGAGACGGCGATGCTCGCGGCCGCTTCGCACCTGCGCCTCGGCCGAAGCAAGGAAGCTTTCGCGGCGCTAATCGAGGCACGCACGCACGCGATCTCAGCCGGCGATTACGCACTCGACGCGGAGCTGGCGTACTACTCCGCACTCTTCACGGTCGGTCAGGGCTACGCCGGTGACGCTCGCGACATCGTCGAGCGGGGCCTCGACTCGCTCGGAGAGCATCGTGGACGCGTGGAGTCCGTCATCACTCCCTCCCACGCCGCCGCACGTCTCCATGAGATGTTGGTCGTGCTCGAAGCCGGCGAGGGGCGCTACGGCGACGCGATCTCGCACGCACGCGCGGTCGTCGCTACGCTCCAGGCCGCTCCGATGCAGGACGTCTACCTCGACGGTTACGCGTTCATGAATCTCGCGATTCTCGCGCGCGACTTCGACCTCCGCGACTCAGCCGAGATCTGCCGGCGCGTCGACTTGTTGCGATGGAGCGGCGACATCGCAACGGTCCATTTCACCGCCGTCGAAGCCGCGGGATGGTGTGCAGCTCTGCGCGGCGACCTCGTTACCGCATTCGAGCGCTTCCGCGTTGCGACCGACGTCTCGACGACGGTTCCGGAGCGGATCATCGTATCGCTCGACCGGGCCCTGCTGGCTCGCGAGTCGGGCTTCGCTGCGATGGCGATCGAGGAGCTACGCTATGCGGCTCGGTTGTCCCGGACGTTCGATTGGGCCGACGCGGCGGGCGACCATCGTCGCACGCTCCTCGACCTCGCACAAATCTCCGCCCCATTAGACACCGCGGAGGCACGTGCCGCGATCAACCGCTATTCGAGAGTCTGCCGATCGACAGACGTTCGCTTCGCGAGCCGTCGTGAGGCGCGCGTGCAGGCGGAGGAAGACTACACGCATGGCCTCGTCCTCCGAGCGGAGGGTCGCCTCGACGCGTCGGCGGAGCGACTTCGGGCCGCATTCTCGACCTGGCAGCAGATCGGCTATGCGTGGCGTGCCGCGCGTGCGGCGCTCGAGCTTGCCGAACTCGGCGCCGGCGAGGTTTTCCGAGTCGCGGTCCGCCGCGAACTTCGTGAACGTCCGCAGTCCGTGTTCGCAACGCGAGCGCGCCTCATCGCGTAAGGCACGAGATCGACGCTCGCTTACGTCGTTCGCGGCGTTGTCGGCGTGATGGCGAGTGCAGCGCCAAGGCGACGGAGCGGGTCGCGCGAGCCGGACCTGGATGTCCCGCCACTACGAACCACGAGTTGATTTCGGGCAGCTCGACGACAACGAGGTGGTCCGACGTCGCTTCGGATAGCTCGGCGATTGCCGCGATCGGAATCGCAATGTTGATGCCACTGCGCAGCACGAGCCGCAGCATCTTCACGCGCGCGTCGTAGCGCAGTTGATCCGCATAGAGCTTCGACGCGATAGTGTCGTGGGCGGCCTGAGCCGCCCGAAATTCCTTTCCCTCGGGCATGATGATCGAGACATAGTGAGACTTGCTCATCCGTGGATTTCCTTCAATTTCGAGAGGCACAACTCGACGTGTGTGGTGACGATATCGAGAGCGCGCGCGATCTCGCTACGCTTTGGAGAGCCGTCCGCTTCGGCAAACTGAACGGCCGTTTCGGATGAGCCCGATCGCTGGAGAAGGGCTCGATCGTCGCCATCGCGTCATCGCGCAAATCCATCGCGAGTTTACAGATAAACTCCCGGGTTTCGCCTCCGTATTGACAAGCCATGTTGAAGACCTGGACGAGGACGGAGTACACTAGCGTACCCCATCAAGCAGATTGCATGCCAGTCAGCTTGGCTTTGGCGCGTGTCACTTTGGCGAGATATCGGTAGCTTTCGCTGTCCAAATGAACGGCTTCGGGTCGGCGTTGTGCACTCGAATATGTTCCTCGATCGCCATGATCAACTGCGCCACGGAGCGAAAGACACCACGGCGGATGCTCTGTTCGATGAGGTCTCGGAAGAATCGCTCTACGATGTTTAGCCATGAGGAACTGGTCGGCGTGAAGTGGATGTGGAATCGCGGATGCCGCTTTAGCCATGCTTGCGCGACAAAGTGTTTGTGTGTCGCGTAGTTATCGCAGACGATGTGCAACGCTTTGTCCGGCGGTGTCTCCGAATCAATTCGCCTCAAGAACTCGAGCCATTCCTTGTGGGTGTGAACCGATATGCACGGACGGCTTCGTCCCTCCGGCCCGCCTCGGCGTGAGCGTCGCCCGCCTCCGCGAGCGCGAGCACGCGGTCGTGGATCGTATCAGGAAGCTCCATGCCTCCCGCTCTCAACGCCTGCAGGGCGTCATCATCGTTGTCGACCGGGTCGGTGATCGATGCATCACTAACCTCGCGAGCGTGACCCCTTGACCGGATATCCTCCTGCCGGAACAGAGCCCTCGTCGGACGGGCACCGTCATCGATGTCGAATCCTTCTTGCCGGCCCCGTGGGTGCATCCAACATCCGCGCCTCGTTCGACCTCCGGCGCGCCGTTCGCATCTCATCGTTCGGTGAGCGCGAGCCGTGGAATGCCGAGTAAGGGAGCGATGCGGTTCTGCATCCGAACGATCTCCGGCAGCGGTCGCCACGTCACCGACAAAAAATCGATCAGACCCGCCTCGTCGAGATGCACGTAGTCCATGCCGTCGATCCGCACGTCACCGGCGGTGAAGCTGAACGCGGTCGCGCTGTGGCCGTCGCCATGCATCACGTGGTGAGGCTCGAACCGGTCGATCACGCTGAGCAACAGGCCGAGGACACCGACCACCTGCTCCCTGCCCTCGATCGCTTCCGGAATGATCGGGCTGTAGAGGACGACGTTGCCGGCAAGAAGCGGGCGGATCGCCGCGGCGTCGCGAGCTTTCATGCCGTCGAGGAGAGCTTGCACGTGGTCGGACATGGGTGATCCTTTCGACGGCGTTCCGCCGGGTCGGCCGCGGCGGCTGCCGCGCCCGTTCGGTTCCGAGCTTGGCGGAGAGGGGGAGATTCGAACTCCCGAGACCCTCGCGGGTCTGCTCGCTTTCCAAGCGAGTGCATTCGACCACTCTGCCACCTCTCCACGCGGCCAGCGCCCGGAGTTAGACGCGCGGGCAACGCGCACCCGCGCGCTTCACGGCCGGCGCGCCGCTTCGAAAACCGCTCCGAGCACGCTCAGCCGCGCGCACTCTTCGGCGAGATCGGTCCGCACGAAGGCTTCCTCGCAGGTGATCCCGAGCGAGGTCAACCCGTGATCCTGCATCACCACGCTGTCGGAGCCGGCGGCGAAGGCGCGCGCGCAGCACGCCGCCAGCTCCTGCGACCCGGGCGGGTGGTAGGGCGTATGCGCGATCGTGCCGAGCGACTCGCGCGCCCCGACGGTATCGAGCGCGAAGAGCCGGCCCGTCTTCGACCAGACGATGCAGTGCGTCGGATGCGTGTGCAGGACGCAGCGCATCTCCGGGCGCGCGCGGTAGGCGGCGAGGTGCAGCGGCAACTCGCTCGTCGCCCGGGGGCCGTTCCCGAGCGGCGCGCCGTCCGCGTCGACGTGTGCGAGGTCGGCGGCCGCGAGACCCCGGAGGGCGCGCGCCGTCGGCGTCACGAGCACGCTGCCGTCCGCGAGCCGGTAGCTCAGGTTCCCGCTCGTGCCGAAGACGAGGCCGCGCGCCCAGGCCAGCTCTCCGTAGCGCAGGATCTCGGCCCGCGCGCCCGCTTCGTTCAGATGCCGGCCGGCTGCCAAATCGTCTTCGTCTCGGTGAAGGCCGCGACGTGGGCGAGATCGTGCATCTCGGAGGCGTACCAGTCGCTCGCGTCGCGCGCGGGCACGAGCCGCGTGCGTTTGAGGTTGCCGGCGGCGAGCCGCTCGAGTTCGGCTGCGAACGGCGCGTCGAGTCCGAAGGTCGCGAGGGCGTTCACGTCCGCGTGTCGCGCGAGATGCGGTGCGATCTCGATCCGGCGTCCCGTCAGGACGTTCAAGGCGCCGGCGGGCAGGTCGCACGTCGCGACGCACTCGGCGAAGACGATCGCCGTGCGCGGATCGAGTTCGGAGGCGAGGGCGACGACGGTGTTGCCGGCGACGAGCGGCGGCACGACCGCGCTCACGAGACCGAGCAGCGAGGGCTCGTCCGGCGCGATGGCGCCGACGACGCCGACCGGCTCCGGCATCGCGGATGCGCGGTACGGTCCCGCGACCGGACTGGTCGCTGACAAGAGTTCGGCATACTTGTCGCACCAGCCCGCGTACCACAGCGCGCGGTCGATCGCGGTCGTCGTCTCGCGCAGGGCTGCGGCTTCGTCGCCGCCCGCGGCGCGCAGGCGTTCGACGAACGAGGCGCGCCGCGCGTCCATCATCTCGGCGAGCCGGTACAGCACGTGACCGCGCCCGATCGGGGTCGCGCCGGACCACACGGCGAGCGCGCCGCGCGCGGCCGCGACCGCGTCGCGCAGATCGCTTCGCGACGCCCGCGCGATATTCGCGACGTCGTCCGTGCCGACGCCGCAGGCGTCCGTGCGCGCCGAATCCGACCGCACGAACGCGCCGCCGATGTAGAGCTTGTAGGTCTTGCGCACGTCGAGGCGCAGGGGGCCCTGACTCTTGGGCATCGCCGCCCCTTCGCGCCGCGCCGGCGCTTTCGCTGCCGCGATGCCGCCGGGCGGCGGACGGCCGGTGTCGCGTGAACGCGCCCGCGCCGGCGTGCCGGCGCTTCCTCGGCCTCGACCTGGCGTGGTCGGCGCGCAATCCGTCCGGTACGGCCGCACTCGACGAGACGGGGCGCCTAATCGACCTCCGCGCGGACCTTCGCTCGGACGCCGCGATCGCTGCGTGGGTGCATGCGCACCTGCGCGACGCGGCGGCACCGGAGGACGCCGTCGCGATCGGGATCGACATGCCGACGATCGTGCGCAACGCGCGCGGGCAGCGCGACTGCGAACGAGATCTGCGGCGCGTCTTCGGGCGCTATCACGCGGGACCGCACCCCTCGAGTCTCGAGCGCTTTCAGGACGGCGGCCGCGCGCGAGCGCTGCTCGACGGGCTCGCGGCGGCGGGGGTCGTCGAGCGCGTCGACCTCGCGCCGCAAGAGCGCGCGCGCGTCGCCTTCGAAGTCTTCCCGCACCCGTCGCTCGTGCGGCTCTTCGACCTGGACCGCATCTTCCGGTACAAGAAAAAGTCACGCCCGTGGCCGGAGGTGCTCGCCGAGTGGCGACGCTACCGCGCCGCACTCGCGACGCTCGAGCGCGCCGATCCGCCGCTCGTGCTCGCCGGGGCCCTGCCGCAGGGCGTCGTGCCGCGCGGCTACAAGGCGTGGGACGACAAGATCGACGCCGTGACGTGCGCCTACGTCGCCGCATTCGTGTGGCGCTGGGGCACGGCCGCACCGCACGTCCGCGTCTTCGGCGATCTCGCGCACGGCGCGATCGTCGTCCCGGACCGGCCGGCGTGAGGGCGGCCTCCGGCTGGGTACGTCCGGGAACAGCACGCAACCGCGAGAGGATCCTTCGTATGGCGATGACCGACAGTAAACCGTTTCTGAGCGACGTCGCGTCGCTGCGGAAGAAGGCCCGCGAGCACGTCGAGAAGGGGGCGCTCACGCCGGCCTACGACGGCGACGTCACACAGACGATCGAGATCCTTCAGACCGTGCTCGCAACCGAGATCGTCTGCGTCCTGCGCTATACGATGCATGCCGTCGCGGCCGAGGGCATCTCGAGCGAGTCCGTCAAGGAAGAGTTTCTCGAACACGCGGACGAGGAGCGCGAGCACATGATGGCCGTCGCGGAACGGATCAATCAGCTCGGCGGCAAACCGAACTTCAATCCCGAAGGTCTCGCAACGCGCTCGGCCTCGCAGTACGCCGAAGGCGACAACCTCGTCGGCATGATCAAAGAGAACCTGATCGCCGAGCGCATCGCCGTCGAACACTATCAGGAACTCGTGCGCTTCTTCGCCGATCGCGACATCACGACGCGGACGATGATCGAGGGGATCCTCGCCGTCGAGGAAGAGCACGCGAGCGAGATGCACGACCTGCTCGTCGCGCACGAAGGCCGGCCGTTCATCAAGGCGGACTGACGACTTCTTGCACGACTTCGATCTCCTCGCCGTCCGGCACGGCCGGACGGCTTGGAACGCCGGCGGCCGCTTCCAAGGGCAGACGGACGTCCCGCTCGACGAGGCCGGCCGGGACCAGGCGCGCCGGCTCGGCCGGGCGATCGCCGCGATCCCCGTGACGCGCGCGGTCTCGAGCGATCTCGGCCGCGCCGCCGAGACGGCCGAGCTCGCGCTCGCCGGACGGGGAATCCCGATCGCACGGGACGCCGGCTGGCGCGAGATGCAGTTCGGCGCGTGGGAAGGCCTCACGTGGAGCGTGATCGCGGAGCGTTATCCCGAAGCCGCGGCGCGCCGCGGCGCCTTTCCGACCCCGACCGACGGCGAATCGTTCGGAGCGCTCACGGAGCGCATCCGAGCGGCGTTCGAGCGCCTCCGGGGAGCGGCGATCGCCGGTGAGACGGTCCTCGTCGCGACGCACGCCGGGCCGCTTCATGCGTTGCTGCGCGTCGCCGTCGGCGAGAGCGAAGCGGCGGCCCTCGCCGTTCGCTTCGAACCCGCGACGTACACGCACCTGGCCTTTCGCGGCGCGCGTGCCGAGCTCGTCGCGCTCAACGTCTCGGCTCCGGACGACGCGGCGACCGCGGCGCCGTGAGCGTCGCGAGCGACCTCGCAGCCGGCGTTCCGTCGATCGACGCCGCGATCGGCCGGGCGGCACGCCTGCGAATCGACGCGCTCACGAAACCGCCGGGTTCGCTCGGGCGGATCGAATCGCTCGCCGAACGCCTCGCCGGCATCGCCGGACACCTCCCGACGCGGGCGCTCACGCGCCCCGCGATCCTCGTCGGGGCCGCCGACCACGGCGTCGCGGCCGAGGGCGTGAGCGCCTATCCGGCCGCGGTCACGGAGCAGATGGTCGCGAGCTTTCTCGCCGGACACGCCGCGATCAACGCCTTCGCGCGGGCCGCGCGCGCCGACGTCTACGTCGCGAACTTCGGCGTCGCCCGGGCGCTCGCGCCGCACCCGCTGCTGATCGACGCGCGCGTCGGCGCCGGCACGCAAAACCTCGCGCGCGGCGATGCGATGACGCCGGAGGAGGTCGGGCTCGCGCTCGCCGCCGGCCGCGCGGCGCTCTCGCGCGTCCTCGCGCGCGGCGACTACGACGTCATCGCCCTCGGGGAGATGGGCATCGGGAACTCGACGAGCGCGGCTGCGGTGATCGCGGCGCTCACGGGATCGGAGCCGGACAGCGTGGTCGGCCGCGGCACCGGCATCGACGACGCGACGCTCGGGCGCAAGCGGCGCGTCGTCGCCGGCGCCGTCGCCCGGCTCGGCGCCGCCCCCACCTGGGAATGCGTCGCTGCCGGCGTCGGCGGCTTCGAGATCGTCGGTCTCGCCGGCGCCATCCTCGCGGCGGCCGCCGCGCGGCTCCCCGTCGTGCTCGACGGGCTGATCGTCGGCGCGGCGGCCCTCCTCGCCGCGCGGATCGCGCCCGCCTCGATCGCATACACGATCGCAGCGCACCGGTCGGTCGAACCGGGGCACGGGATCGCCCTCGACGCCCTCGGCCTCGAACCGCTGCTCGACCTCGGACTGCGGCTCGGAGAAGGCAGCGGCGCGGCCCTGGCGCTGCCCCTGGTCGAGGCGGCGAGCCGCATGTTCGTCGAGATGCACACCTTCGCCGAGGCCGGGGTCTCGGGCGCAGCGTGAAGGCCGGGCCGCTCACGACGCTGCGGGCGGCCTTCGGCTCGTTCTCGACGCTGCCGGCCGGCGGCCGCGACGTCACCGGAACGGCTCCGGGTCCGGGCGCCCTCGAGAGCCTGCCGCTCGTCGGCATCGTGACGGGCGCGCTCGCCGGGGCCGCCGGTCTCGTCTTCGCGCGCCTCCTGCCGGCGCGTCTCGTGCCGCCGCTCGTCGTCGGCGTGCGGCTCGCCCTGACGGGCGCGGTGCATCTGGACGGCTACCTCGACGCGTGCGACGCGCTCTTCGCGAGCGTCGATCCGGGTCGCCGGCTCGAGATTTTGAAGGATCCGCGCCACGGAACGTACGCGCTCGCCGGCTTTGCGTGCTGGTTGCCGCTCGAGCTCGCCGCGCTCGAGGCGATCCCGCGACGCCGGTGGCCGGTCGCGCTCGCCGCCGCCGGCGGCATCGCCCGCGCGGCGGCGGTCGCGACCGCTCGGAGCGCGCGGCACGCGCGGCAGGCGGAGGGCGGGGCGCCCGCCGTCTTCGCCCGGAGGCCGCGGCTCGGCGCGGTCGCCCTGGCCCTCACGGCGGGCGGCCTGCTCGCGACGCGAGCGGTCCCGGGCGGTGCGGTCCTCTCGCCGCTCGCTTGGCTCGCCGGCCGCGGCCTCGCCCGCTTCGCACGGCGGCAGCTCGGTGGGGCACTGACGGGCGATACCTACGGCTGGACGATCGTCGTCCTCGAGACGGGGTTGCTCGCCTGCATGGCCGCCGGCCGGTCGCGACGCTGACTTTTCGTGCGCTCGTGACCTCCCGAACGGGGGGCGGGCTGCTGGCAACGAACCACGAGGCTCGTGCAGAGCAAACATCGGACGAACTATCTCGACCTCCCGCTCGGTGAAAAATGTCCCGAGGAGATCAACGTCGTCGTCGAGATCCCGCAAGGATCTCGTAACAAGTACGAATACGACAAGGGCCTCGACATCTTCCGGCTCGATCGCGCGCTCCACTCGCCGATCTACTATCCGGGCGATTACGGATTCGTGCCGCAGACGCTCGCGGAAGACAACGATCCGCTCGACGTCCTGATCCTCGTCGTGCAACCGACGTTCCCCGGGTGTCTCGTGGTCGCGCGTCCGATCGGCCTGCTCAAGATGATCGACGACGGCGAGATCGATGACAAGATTTTGGCGGTACCGGTCGGCGAGCCCGCGTACGCCGGCGTTCACAGTCACACCCAGATCTTTCCGCACACGCTCCGTATGGTCCAGCACTTCTTCGAGACGTACAAGCTGCTCGAAGGCAAGAAAACGTCAACGGAGGGATGGCGCGACGGATCGTGGGCGCGCCGCGCCGTGATGGAGTCGAACGAGCGCTACCTACATACGGCGGCGCACCTCGGCGGAGCGATTCCGTCGCCCGAAGAGGACGCCGGCGTCCCCTCCGAACTGAGCGAGACGGCGCTCTAGAGTGTGCGCACTTGCGAGCGCGGCTCACGCCCGCCGGAGCCGGACGAGTCCGGGCGGCGTGCCGTCCGCGACGTCGGGAACGACGGCTTCGCCATGGATCGCGTGCGCGAATAGCTCCGCCGTCTCGATCAGCCGAGGTCCCGGCCGATTGACGTAGGCGTTGCCGTCGATCGCGTAGGCGCGGCCTTCGCGGAGCGCGCGCAGACCCGCCCACTCGGGTCGCGCGGCGAGCGGAGCGATCGCCGCGAGCGTGCGAGCGAGGTCGAAGCCGCACGGTGCCACGATCACGACGTCCGGATCGGCTGCGGCGATCGATGCCCAGCTGATCGTGCGCGACGGAAGCCCGGCGTCGCCTAGCACGGGTTCGCCACCGGCGAGTTCCACGAGACCGGGCGTCCAGTGTCCGCCGCTGAAGGGCGGATCCGTCCACTCGATGACAAGCGTGCGCGGCCGCGCGCGACCCGCGACGGCGCGGGCGAGGGCGCCGGCCCGCGCGCGTAGTCGCGCGATGACGGCGGCGGCGCGCTGCGGCTCCCCCGCGGCCTCTGCGACCGTCGCGATATTCGCGTAGACGTCCTCGAGCGAGAGCGGTTCGAGCGAGATGACGCGCGCGGGCGCGTCACCCGAACGCGTCAGCTCGCGAGCCGCGCGCGCGACGATGCCGTACGAAACGGCGCAGACGTCGCAGAGCTCCTGCGTGATGATCAGATCCGGACGCAGCCCGTCGAGCGCGTCCTGGTCGAGCGCGTACAGGCTCGAGCCTTCGTGCAGACTCGCGCGCACGTGACGGTCGATCGTCCCCGCGTCGCCCGCGTGCGGAAGGGCGCTGGAGGTGAGCCTCGGTTTGTGCAGCGCCGCCGGTGGAAAATCGCATTCGTGCGTGACGCCGACGAGTCGCTCGCCGAGACCGAGCGCGTAGACGAGTTCGGTCGCACTCGGCAGCAGGCTCACGATGCGTGTCGGCTCGCTCATCGCGATCGCCTCGTCCAAAGATCGTACACGACCGGTCCAATCCGTCAATCGATCCCGCGGGGCCTGTACGCGCCATGATTTCGTTTCGGCGGCGGCGTACGCAGGCGGTGTGAACGTAGCGAAGATCAAAGTCTCGAATCCGATCGTCGAGCTGGACGGCGACGAAATGACGCGGATCATCTGGCAGATGATTCGCGAGAAATTGATCCTCCCGTATCTCGACGTCGATCTGCGCTACTACGATCTCGGCATCGAATATCGCGACGCGACGGACGACCGCGTGACGCTCGAAGCGGCGCGCGCGATCCGCGCGTTCGGCGTCGGCGTGAAGTGCGCGACGATCACGCCGGACGAGGCGCGCGTCGAAGAGTTCGGTCTCAAGCAGATGTGGCGTTCGCCGAACGGCACGATCCGAAACGAACTCGACGGCACGGTCTTTCGCGAGCCGATCATCTGCCGGAACGTCCCGCGCCTCGTGCCGGGCTGGACCGACCCGATCGTCATCGGCCGCCACGCGTTCGGCGATCAGTACCGTGCGACGGAGATGCTCGTCTCGCAGCCCGGAACGCTGAGTCTGACGTTCGCGCCGGCGGACGGCGGCCCCACGCAAGAAAAGCAAGTCTTTGTCTTCGAGCGGCCCGGCGTCGCGCTCTCGATGTACAACCTCGACGAGTCGATCCGCGGCTTCGCGCGCGCGTGCTTCAATTACGGACTGCTGCGGAGATGGCCGGTCTACCTCTCGACGAAGAACACGATCTTGAAGACGTACGACGGCCGGTTCAAGGATCTGTTCCAACGCGTCTTCGACGAGGAGTTCGCGGCGCGCTTCGGCGAGCTCGGCATCACGTACGAACATCGGCTGATCGACGACATGGTCGCGGCCTGCCTGAAGTGGTCTGGCAAATACGTGTGGGCCTGCAAGAACTACGACGGCGACGTGCAGTCCGACACGGTCGCTCAGGGCTACGGTTCGCTCGGCCTGATGACCTCCGTGCTGATGACGCCGGACGGCGGGACGATCGAGGCGGAGGCCGCGCACGGCACGGTCACGCGGCACTACCGGATGCACCGGCAGGGGAAGGAGACCTCGACCAATCCCGTCGCCTCGATCTTCGCCTGGACGCGCGGCCTCGCTCACCGCGGACGCGTCGACGAGACGCCGGACGTCACGCGCTTCGCCGAGACGCTGGAACGCGTCTGCATCGATACGATCGAGCACGGCAAGATGACGAAGGATCTGGCGGTCCTGATCGGGCCCGATCAGCCCTGGCTCACGACGAACGCCTTTCTCGAGGCGCTCTCGGAAGAGCTCGCCTCGCGGATGGCCTGGAGCCAGGCGGCGGCCGTCTAGTCTAGCGGCTCACCGTCCGGAAGGTCGTGAACGCGAAGGGATAATCGGCGTAGAACCAGTTCCGGAACGAACGCCGGAGCTGCGTGCGCGCCGTGACGGGCGAAGCGCCCTTGATAACAAAATGCTTGCCATCGAAGAAATCCGCGCTATACGGCGGATACGATGCCATCGGCGCGAAGCCCGGCAGCGGTGCGAACGGCGTCTTCGTCCACTCCCAGCCGTTGCCGACGAGATCGTTCACGCCCCAGGCGCTCGTGCCGTCCGGGGAACTCCCGACGGGCTCGGGATCGTAGCGGCGAAAGTCGAAGTTGCCATGCAGGGCGCGCGGGGCATCGTCGCCCCACGGGTGCGCGCGCTCCGCTCCGCTCGGTGAGCCGTAGGCTGCACGGTGGAATTCGGGCTCGGTCATGAGATCGGAGCCCGACCACGCGGCGTAGGCCCGTGCCTGGTCGCTGCTGACATAGACGGGCCAGGACGCCGGTAGCGGAATCTCCTCGCACATCGTCCGTAGCAGGAACGAACCATCGCGTTCGATCCACTGCGGCGGCCTGCCGCCCCCGTCGTGGACGAACCGGAGGTAGTCCGCGTTCGTGACGTCGTCGACGTCGATCTCGAAGCGGCCCACGCGCTCGGTCCGCTCGTCGAACTCGTTGTCCCATCCGAAGGCGACGGCGTCCCGCCGCGTGCCGAGCGTTGCCGTCCCGGCCGCGATCTCGACGCGCCGCCGCGCCGGAACGTCGCCTTCGACGTGCGGGCTCGGCGAGCGCCCGTGCTTTCGCTCGGCCGGCAGTCGTTGCAGTAGATACGCGAAGGTCTCGTGGTGGAGCTGTTCGTGTTCGAGGATCGTGAAGACGGCCTCGCCCCGCGCGAGCATCGGCGACCGCGCACCGTTCGTCAGCTCGGCGCTCGCGATCGCTTGGAGGATCGCACGATCGACGTTCGTCCCGAAGGCCTGCACGGCCGCGCGCCCGGGCCACCGCTCGCGCTCGTGACGTGCCGCATCTTGCGTCGTTCCGGGGTCGATGCCGCGTTCGAACAGCACTTCGAGTTCGGGATCGATCGACGGGCCGCCGAGCGCCTCGCGGATGAGCTTGTTATAACTAAACGCGGGCAGGTGGCCCTCGTAGAACGCGAGCGGATGGCGGAGCGGAATCGGACGGTCGAGCCACGCCTCCGGAACGAACGTCGCGAAGAGTTCGGCCGAGCGGTTCCGGTTGCGAAGGTACCATCGCCGGAGCGCTTCGCGGTCGAGCACGGGCGCCGCCGTCGTGCCGTGGGAGGGATCGAGCATGGTCATCGGTCTCCTCCTACCCCTCAGCGAGCCAGATACTCCTGAAGTCCCGCGACGCCGCCGTCGCGTCCCAAGCCGGACTCTTTCATTCCGCCGGACGGCGCGCTCGGGTCGAACCGGTTCACCGTGTTGCACCAGACGACGCCGACGTCCAGGCGCCGCGCGACGTACGCGGCGAGCGCGCCGTCGGAGGTCCAGAGGCCGGCCGAGAGCCCGTACGGAGTCGCGTTGGCGCGCTCGATCGCCTCGGCCGGCGTCCGGAACGTCATGATCGAGAGCACGGGCCCCGCGGTCTCCTCGCGTGCGACCCGGTGCGAGGGCTGGACCGTGAAGAGGCTCGCGGGATACCAGAAACCGCGCTCCGGCGGCTTCCACGAGGCTTGGACGAGCCGCGCCCCTTCGTCGACGCCGTCGCGCACGAAGGCCGCGATCCGGTCGCGCTCGGCACGCGTGACGACGGCGCCGATCTCGGTGTTCTGATCGAGGGGGTCGCCGTGGCGCAGCCGCTCGATGCGCGCCGCGAGCCGGTCCGTGAGGTCGGCGGCGATGCTCTCTTGGAGCAGCAGCCGGGCTCCGCTGCAGCCGGCGCGGCCGCTCTCGACGCCGATCGCGAGGGCGATCGCCTCGAGCGCCTGATCGAACGGGGCGTCCTCGAAGACGATGAGGGCCGCCTTGCCGCCGAGGGCGAGCGAGAGCGGGCGGCCGTGGCCGGCGTTCGCGCGCCGGATCGCCTTGCCGGTCTCGCTCGATCCCGAAAACGCGATCTTGTCGACGTCCGGATGCTCGACGAGCGCGGAGCCGGCCGCGGCATCGCCCGTGACGATGTTGACGACGCCGGGCGGCAGATCCGCGTCCTCGCAGACCTGAGCGAGGCGCAGCGCCGTCAGCGACGTCGCCTCCGCGGGCTTGACGACGACCGTGTTGCCGCAGGCGAGCGCGGGCGCCAGGCGCAGGGTCGCGGCGACCAGCGGCGCGTGCGACGACACGATCGCGCCGACGACGCCGAGGGCGCGCGGCCGCTCGCCGCCGTGCTGCGCCCACTCGAGCTTGTCCGCCCAGCCCGCGTGATAGAACAGGTGGGCCGCGACGGCCGGCAGATCGATCTCGCGCGACGCCCGGATCGGCCGGCCCGTGTCGAGCGTCTCGAGCAGCGCGAACTCCGCGCCGCGTTCGGCGACCGCGCGCGCGATGCGGAAGAGATACTTCGCCCGTTCCGCGGGTCGCAGCTTTCGCCAATACTTGTCATAGCCGCGGCGCGCGGCTCGTACGGCCCGGTCGACGTCCGTCGCGCTCCCACGGGCGACGTGTGCGAGCGTGGCCTCCGTCGCGGGGTCGACGGCCGCAAGCGTCGCGCCGTCGTCCGCCGCGCTCCATTCGCCGCCGATGAAGAGGCCGTACCGTTCGCGCAGCGCGAGCTCCGCCGTCGATTCGCGCGCCGCCGCGAGCGCGAACTGCGGCACGGCGCCGGCGCCGCTCACGCGCTCGCCGCGCGGACGCCGCCGGCCTCCGCGGTCGATCGCTCGTCGTCGCGCGGGAGCTGCAGCTCGTCCAGCAGAGCCGAGGCGCCGATGCGAAAGCGCGACGGGCGCATCCACGCGTCGCCGAGCGTCTCGTGGACGAGGGCGAGATAGCCGAGCGCGCTCTTCGCCGTGCGCACGCCGCCGGCGAGCTTGAGGCCGGCGGCGCGGCCGGTGCGGCGTTCGTGGTCGCGGATCGCCTCGCACATGACGAGGGCGATCGGCGGCGTCGAACCGACGTCGATCTTGCCCGTCGCCGTCTTGATGAAGTCGGCGCCGGCCCCGAGAGCGAGATCGCTCGCGCGGCGGATCGACACGTACGAGCCGAGCTCGCCGACCTCGAGGATGACCTTGAGCGCGGCCCCCTCGCAGGACGCCTTGACGAGTTCGATCTCGCGCACGACCGCGGCGTCGTCACCGCAGAGGAAGCGGCCGCGGTCGATCACCATATCGATTTCGTCCGCCCCGGCTGCGATCGCCGCGCGCGTCTCGGCGAGCTTCACGTCGAGCGGCGCCTGGCCGCTCGGGAAGGCCGTCGCGACCGAGGCGACGCGCACGCTGCTGCCGGCGAGCGCGGCCTTCGCCGTCGCGACGTGCGAGGGATAGACGCAGACGGCGGCGACGGCGCGCAGACCGGGCGCGGGCCGGCGCGCGCGCGCGCAGAGCGACTCGATGCGCTGGGGCGTGTCCTTCCCCTCGAGCGTCGTGAGATCGAGACACGCGACGAGGATCTCGATGCCGCCGCGCTCCGCCTCGCCGTTCACGGAACGCCGCGCGAGAAGGCCCGCCCGCGCTTCGAGCATGACGGCGTCGAGGTGGACCGGCGGGCGGGGCATCGCGGAGGCTTCGGTCCCGAGAGGCGGCCGCCTCCGGCGGGCGGCGGTCGGGGCTTCGCGGAGAAGCGGCCCCGCTCGGCGAACGGAGAGCCACGTGTTCCGGTATCTCACCGCCGGCGAGTCGCATGGCCCCGCGCTCGTCGGCATCCTCGACGGTCTGCCCGCCCATCTCGCACTCGACGTCGCCGCCGTCAACGCGACGCTGCGCGCCCGCCAGGGCGGATACGGCCGCGGCGGCCGCATGCAGATCGAGAGCGACGCGATCGAGATTCTCGCCGGCATCCGCGGCGGCTCGACGCTCGGCTCGCCGATCGCCGTGCTCGTCCGCAACGCGGACTTCGACACGCCGAAGGTCCGCGCGTTGATGGATCCTTTGACCGGAGCCGGCGAACCGCTGACACGTCCCCGCCCGGGTCACACCGACTACGCGGGGGCGCTCAAATACCGCCAGCGGGACCTACGCAACGTCCTCGAGCGCGCGAGTGCCCGCGAGACGGCGATGCGCGTCGCCCTCGGCGCGATCTGCGCGCAGTTCCTCGCCGCGCTCGGCATCGAGACGCGCGCCTACGTCTCGCAGATCGGCTCCGTCGTCGCGCCGGAGCCGCAGGCGATCGACGCCGCGGCGCTCGCGCGCAGCGAGGTCCGCACGCCCGACGCCGCGACCGAAGCGCGCATGATCGCCGCGATCGACGCCGCGAAAGCCGCGGGCGACACGCTCGGTGGCAGCTTCACCGTCGTCGTCACGGGCGTACCGCCCGGCGTCGGCGCGAACCGCCAGCCCGATACGCGGCTCGACGGCGTGCTCGCCGGCGCCCTGATGGCGATGCAGACCGTGAAGGCGGTCGAGGTCGGCGCCGGCCGCGACGTCGCCGGCCTGCCGGGATCGCAGGCCCACGATCTCTTCGCGCTCGACGGTGCGGCGGTCGTGCGCCCCTCCAATCGTGCGGGCGGCATCGAGGGCGGCATCAGCAACGGCCAGCCGATCGTCCTGCGCGTCACCGTGAAACCGATCCCGACGCTGATGAAGGCGCTGGCCTCCGTCGACCTGCACGAGGGCGCGGCCGCTCCCGCCTCGATCGTCCGCAGCGACGTCTGCGTCGTGCCGGCCGCCTCGATCGTCGGCGAAGCGATGCTCCGGCTCGCCCTTACGGGGCCGATCCTCGAGAAGTTCGGCGGCGACTCGATCGACGAGACGCGTGACAATTTCATGCGGGCCGTGGCGGCGTCGCTCGACCTGTTCGCGAGCACTCCGCCGGGCCGGAGCTGACGTGCGCCGGCACGTTGCGATCGTCGGGTTCATGGCTGCGGGCAAGACGACCGTCGGCCGGCGGCTCGCGCGGCATCTCGGGCTGCCGTTCCGCGACACCGACGCCCTGATCGCCGCGCGCCATGGCGAGATCGCGTCGATCTTCGCCGGGCGCGGCGAGGCGGCGTTCCGCGCCTGCGAGCACGAGGCGCTCCTCGAAGCCCTGGGCGGCGAGCCCGCCGTGATCGCGCTCGGCGGGGGAGCGCTCACGCACGAACCGACGCGCCTCCTCGTGCGCGAGCGCATGCTGCGCGTCTATCTCGACCTCTCGCCAGCGGCCCTCGTCCAGCGTCTGCACCGCTCGCGCGTCGTGCGGCCGCTGATGGGCCGCGCGCCGACGCTCGAGAGCGTTCGCGAACTGCTCGCACGCCGCGACCCGCAGTACCGCGAAGCCGAGATCGTCGTGCGCGGTTCGCGCCGCTCGGCCGAAAGCTTCGCCCGCGAGATCGCCGCGATCGTGCGGACGCGCGCGGAGTTCGCGGAGGCGCTGCCGCCGCCGCCCGACCCCGGGGCCGCCGGGCTCGCGTCGTGATCGAGTTGCACGATCTCGCCTATCCGATCGTCGTCGCGCAGGACGTCCGCGAGCCGCTCGCCACGTTCGTCCGGAGTCGCGGCGCGCGCGCGATCGTCCTCTGCGACGCGCGCGTGCTCGCACGCGCGACCGAGCTCGCAGCGTCGCTCGGCGCCGCCTCGCGGGGCTCGCGCCGCACCGCCGCGAGGGTCCTGCCGTTCGTCCTCGGCGAGCCGCGCAAACGTCTGCGGACGGTCGAAGCCGTGCTCGAGGCCCTGTCGTCCGCGGGCGCGGATCGCGGCACGCTCGCGATCGGCGTCGGCGGCGGGGTGGGCGGCGACCTGTTCGGCTTCGCCGCGGCCCTCTACATGCGCGGCATCGCTTATGTCAACGTCGCGACCTCGCTCGTCGCGATGGTCGACGCGTCGATCGGCGGCAAGACCGGCGTCGATTTGCCAGCAGGCAAGAATCTGGCAGGCGTCTTTCGCGATCCGGCCGCCGTGTTCTGCGACGTCGGTTCGCTCGCGACGCTGCCGCCGCGTCACCTGCGCGAAGGGCTCGCCGAACTCATCAAGCACGGCATCATCGAAGGCGATGCGATCTTCGAGGAGCTCGAAGAACTCGCAGGCCATCCGCTGAGGACGTGGCCGTGGGAGCGCGTCGTCGCGGAGTCCCTGCGCATCAAGGCGATGATCGTCGCGGACGACCGGCTGGAGAAGGGCGCGCGCGAAGTCCTCAATCTCGGTCACACCTTCGGTCACGCGATCGAGCGCGTGACGCAGTACCGGACCTCGCACGGCCGCGCGGTCGCGGTCGGCCTGCGCGCCGCGGGCCTGCTCGCGCTGCGCACGGGCCGCTTCTCGCAGGCAGAGCACCTGCGCGTGATCTCGCTGCTCGCGCTCGTCGGACTCCCGCTCGCGACCGGCATCGACGACCCGGACGCGTTGCTCGCAGCGATGGCCTCTGACAAGAAGACGCGAGACGGCACGCTGCGGTTCGTCGTGCCGCAGGCGATCGGAGAGGTCGAGTTCGGCGTGACGGCGCCGCTGCGCGCCGTGCGGAGCGTGCTCGCCCGCGTGCGCGACGCCCCAGGAGCCGCCGAGTTCCGCTGACCGTGGCGGTCCTCGTGCGGGAACGGACGGGAACGCTCGACCGGCCGCTGACGTACGCCGCGCCCCCGGAGCTGGGCCTGCGGACCGGCGACGTCGTGCGCGTGCCGCTCGGCACGCGCGACGTCTTCGGCTTCGTCACCGCGGGACCGCACGACGACGCGGACGCGCCGGCGGCGCTCCGCCCGGTGCTGACGAAGGCGCAGGGGCTGCGCGCCTTCGATGAGGACGGTCTCGCGCTCGCGCGTTTCGTCGCCGAGCACTACTGCTGCAGTCTCGCGGAGGCCCTCGGGGCGGTCGTCTACGCGCCGGCGATGCCGCGGGCGGTCGACCGCTTCCTGCCCGGACCCGCCTTCGGGACGGAGCCGCCGCGGAGCGTCCCGGCGCGGCTCTGGATGCTGATCCGCGACGACCTGCGCGAAGGCTTCACGCGCGAGGCGCTGCTGCGTCATCCCGAGGCGCGGCGGGCCGGCGACCGGCGCGCGCTCGTCGCCGCGCTCGCCGCACTCGTGCGGACGCAGGCGCTCGTCCGCAGGCGCGAATTTGCGAGCGCACGCGTGGTCGAGCGGACCGAGCGCGTGCTGCTCCCCGCGGGCGGCACGGCGAGCGGCCGGCGTGCCGCGGCTCTGCTCCGGCGGGTCGCGGAGGCGGGCGTGCTCCCCCGCCGGGACGCCGTGCTCGAGGGCTTCTCCGCCGCCCTGATCGCGCGCGCGACCCGGGCGGGGGCGCTCGCCGAAGAGACGCGGCGCACGGTCGCCGAGCGCCGGCCGCTGCCCCCCGCGAGCGCCGCGTTCGCCGCGACCCCGGAGCAGCGCGCCGCGATCGACGCGATCGATCGCGGCGTCGCGAGCGCCACGTTCTTCGAAGCGCTGATCCAAGGCGTCACGGGCAGCGGCAAGACCTTTGTCTACTTGGAGATCATCAGGCACGTCCTTGCTAGCGGAGGCCGGGCGATCATCCTCGTGCCCGAGATCGCGCTCACCCCGCAGACCGCGCGGCGCTTCGAACGCGTCTTCGGCGAGCGCGTCGCCGTGCTGCACTCCGGACTCTCCGATCGCGAACGCTTCGATGCGTGGGAGGCGGCGTCGCGCGGCGAGGTCGACGTCGTGGTCGGCGCGCGCGGCGCCGTCTTCGTGCCGATGCCGCAGCTGCGCATGATCGTCGTCGACGAAGCGCACGAGCGGACGTACAAGCAGGACGGCGTCCCGCGCTACAACGCCGTCGACGTCGCGCGCGAACGGATGCGAGCCGCGAGCGGCGCGCTCGTGACCGGCAGCGCGACGCCGCCGCTGGACCGCTACGCCGCCGCCCTCGCGGGCGAGATCGTCCATCTGCGATTGACCGTTCGGGCGACGGCGGCGGCGCTGCCGCCCGTCCGCGTCGTCGACATGGCGGCCGAGTTCGAACGCGGCAACCGCCGGCCGTTCAGCTCGGCGCTCGTCGACGCGCTCGGCGCGCGCCTCGAGGCGGGTGAGAAGAGCGTGCTGTTCGTCAACCGCCGCGGCAGCGCGTCGTTCGTGCTCTGCCGCGCCTGCGGCCACGTCCCGACCTGCGACCGGTGCAGCCTCTCGCTTGCGGCGCACCGCGGCGAGGGGCTCCTGCGCTGCCATCTCTGCGACCGTCAGCGGCCCCTTCCGGAGCGATGTCCCGCCTGCGGCGAGCCGGCGATCCGGGAGTTCGGCGCCGGCACGGAGCGCGTCGCCGAGCACGTGCGGAGGCTCTTTCCCGCGGCGCGCATCGTCCGGATGGACGCCGACACGACGACGCGGACGGGCGATCACGCGCGGCTCCTCGACGCCTTCGAGGAGAGCGGCGATATTCTCGTCGGGACGCAGATGGTCGCGAAGGGCCTCGACTTCGAGGCCGTGACGCTCGTCGGCGTCGTCGCGGCCGACATCGGCTTGCACGCGCCCGACTTTCGCGCCGCCGAGCGGACCTTCGATCTGCTGACGCAGGTCGCGGGCAGGAGCGGCCGTTCCCGGCCGGGCGAGGCGATCGTCCAGACCTACGCCCCGGATCATCCGGCGATCCGTTTCGCCTCGGCGCACGACTTCGACGGCTTCGCCGCAAGCGAGCTGCCGCTGCGGCGCGAACTCGGCTGGCCGCCGTACGCGGATCTCGCGTACGTCGGAACCGCGGGACGTGACCGCGAGGACGCGCTACGCGTCGCGGAACGGATCGCCGCGACCCTGCGGGGGCAGCCCGGCTTCGAGGTGCTCGGTCCCGCCGCCGATCCGATCGCGAGACTCGCGGACGATTGGCGCTTTCGCATCGCCGTCAAGACCCGCCGCGGAGCCGCGCTCCGGGCGCTGCTTCAGGGGCGGATCCGACCCATGGCGAACGAAGAGCGCGGCTCGCGCGTCTCGATCAACATCGACCCGTGACGAGAGGAAGGTTCCTTCCGTTACCGGCCGGCGGGACTCATGACCGGCGCGGGCCGGACGGTCAGCGGATCGGAGAGCTTCGAGTTGAGGTTGCTGCCCACCATCAGGAACGCGCCGATGACGACCATCGCGACGAGTCCGAGGACGAGCCCGTACTCGACAAAAGCCTGCCCGCGCTCGTCGGTAAGCAAGTTGGCCACGGGCAAGATATCGATCAGTAGGTCGCCGACTCCCGCCTGCCTCCGGTGCTTCGGCGGAAAGATTCGGAAGCTTTACGAATCGCGTTCGGAGGCTCGAGGCTCCTGCAGGAGGACGGCATCGGCTCGCCCGTGAGGCTGCGTTTCGATCGGCGCCGGTTCGCGTGGACCGGTGCGTTCGCTGCGGTCGTCCTCGGGCTCTTCACGCTCGTCTCGCGGCTCCCGTTCGCCTTCAACTTCACGGAGTCGCTACCGGTCGGCCTCTATCGCTTGACCCCGCTCGCGGGGAGGCTCGCTCAGGGGACGACGATCGAGGTCTGTCCGCCGGCCGCGGTCGCGGCGCTCGGCCGGAGCCGGGCGTACCTGCTGCCCGGAGAGGCGTGTCCCGCGCGAACCGCGACGATCTTGAAGATCGTCGCCGCCGTCGCGGGCGACACGGTCGACGTCCGAGACGACGGGATCCTCGTCGACGGTCGCGCGCTCGCGAATTCGGCGCCGCGCGTGCGCGACTCGGTCGGGCGGCCGCTGCCCCGCCTATCGCGCGGGCGCCGGATCCTCGCCCCGGGGCAGATCTGGCTGTGGACGCCGAACCCCGTCAGCTTCGATTCACGCTATTACGGCAGCGTCCCCGCGCGTAGTGCGGTCGTGCGCGCGCGCCTCGTGTGGCAGACGGCGCCGTGGCCCTACGCCGCGGCGCTCCCGACCGCGGCGCCGTGAGTCAGGCTCCGGCTCGCGACCCGGTCTTCGGCGGGCGCTTCGAGGGGGCGTGCGCGTGACGTCCGGCCGAGCGGCCGTGCGCGCGGCGCGGCGGCCCGCGACGGTGATGGCGCGAGTGCGCTCGCGCGGACGCCCGCGCCGCGCGCGCGAGTGCGGCGAGGCGACCGCAGCCCGTGACGGTCGTGCGCAGGTCGCGCTGAATCGCGAGCTGCGCCAGGTCGTCTGAGGCGCCGGCGAGGATCGACTCCGGCCGGAAGCGGCACCAGCCCGCCGGTTCGCTCACGGTCGCGAGTTGCGTCGCCATCGGCAGCCGGACGAGCATCGGCAGGACGGATGCGGGGTGGCCCTTGGCGAACTGCGCGATGACGACGGCGTACCGGTCGGCGAGTTCGCCGTCCGCGACGGAGGCGGCTTCGTAGAGTTTGGCCGCCGCGACCTCGCTCGTCGCCGCCCGCCGCTCGAGTTCGACGATCGGATAGGCTTCGCCATCCGGCGTCAGCGACGCCCGGGCGAGGCGGTCGCCGAAGTCGTGCTGCACGGCGTCGGGCGTCGTCGGGTAGTTCTCGATGAACAGTTCTTTATAGGTCGCGGGATCGATGTGATAGAGGGCGAGCACGACCGCGGGGTCGAGCGGCTCCGCGAGTTCGGCGAGCGGATCTCGCGACGGCGCGGTCGCCGCCGGCGTCGCCGAGGCCGCGGGGCCGGGCGAGAGCCGCACGATCGGCGGCGGCGAATGCGGGGGCTCGATCGCGAGCACGTTGTGCGGTTGGGCGCCCGCGTGGACGGCGGCCGTGAGCGCGATGCGCCGCCGGTCCCCGTCGAGGCGTCCGACGAGATCGTCGGTCTCGTGAGCTTTCGAGAGGTGGTAGATCCATGCCGTATCCCGGTCGCGGGCGAGCGCGGGATCCGGCGACGGCGTCGCGACGGAGATCGTCGTCGCGACGGCGGCCGCACGGTCGTCGGCGCAGCCCGTTCCGGCACATGCGACGGCGAAAGCGAAGACGGCTCGCAGCGCGGCCCTCCCGAGCGGATTCGGACGCGTATGCATCGAAAGATTCACCTGCATCTCAAACGGCTCGCATCACGCGGCGTACCTTGGCGAGCATCTCCGTCACATCCCGCACCCTCGAGAGGCGACGTTGGCTACTTCTTCGGGACCGAGCGGCCTCTACGATATCGTCGGCCGCCAGGACGATCCGATGGAAGCGATCGTGCGCGGCCTCGGAGCCGCGTTCTTCATCAGCTTCCTCTCGCTATGGGCCGCGACGGAGTACGTCGCGATGAAGCTCGGCTGGCCGAAGATCCTCGGCATTCCCCTTGCGAAGCACCTCTACGAACCGTGGGGCGCCTTCGGATGGATGTTCCGTTTCCGGACGATGCACGAACCGCGGCTCACCGCGCTCTTCATGACGTTCTGGGAGATGTTCGGTGCGGGACTCGTCCTCGCCGTCGTGATCTCCGGTTTCATCGCGATCCGGGCGATGAAGAGGACGAAGCGCCACTCCGACCTGCACGGCTCCGCGCACTGGGCGGCGGAAGACGAGATCAAGACGACGGGCCTGCTCGGCAGCGGCAAGGGCGTCTACGTCGGCGCGTACCGCGACAAGGCCGGCCGCACGAAGTACCTCCGGCACGACGGCCCCGAACACATTCTTGCCTTCGCGCCGACGCGCTCCGGCAAAGGTGTAGGCCTCGTCTTGCCGACACTCCTCTCATGGCCGCATTCGGTGATCGTGCACGACATCAAAGGTGAGAACTTCGCGCTCACGGCGGGATGGCGCGGCGACGAACTCGGCAGCCGGATCCTGAAGTTCGACCCTTCGAACTCCGATGGATCGTCGTGCCGTTTCAATCCGCTCGATCAGGTGCGCGTCGGGACGGACGACGAGATCAAGGACATCCAAAACGTCGTCCAGATCCTCGTCGATCCCGAAGGCAAGGCCGGTCAAGGCGAAGAGGCTCACTGGATCGCGACGGCCTCGGCGCTGCTGCTCGGCGTCATCCTGCACGTCCTCTACAAAGAGCATGACAAATCGCTTGCGGGCGTCGCCGGGTTCCTCTCCGATCCGAGCTTCGAATCGCCCTCGCAGATGTATCAGTGCATGCTGAATGCCCAGCACGATGCGAAGGACGATATGCGCTGGACGGACGTCTCCGGCCGGCGCACCTGGACGCATCCCGTCGTCGCGATGTCCGCGCGCGACATGCTCAACAAGGACCCGAAGGAAGCGACGAGCGTCCTCTCGACCGCGATCCGGTTCCTCACGCTGTTTCGCGACCCGATCGTCGCGCGCAACACGCAGACGAGCGACTTCTCGATCGAATCGCTGATGCACGAGGAGCGGCCGACGAGCCTCTACCTCGTCGTGCCGCCCTCCGACATCGATCGCTTGAAGCCCTTGACGCGGCTGATCTTGAATCAGGTTCTCCGGACGCTGACGGCCGAGATGACGTTCGCCGGCGGCCGGAGCGTCGCGGGGTACAAACACCGGCTCTTGCTGATGATCGACGAGTTTCCGTCACTCGGGCGTCTCGAGATCGTCCAGACGGCGCTCGCCTACATGGCCGGCTACGGCATCAAGGCGTATCTGATCACGCAGGACGTCTCGCAACTCGCCGCCGCCTACGGCGGTGCGAGCGGCCGCGACGAGACCATCATGGCAAATTGTCATGTGCAGGTGGCCTTCGCACCGAACAAGCTCGAAACGATGGAGCTGATCTCGAAGCTCGCCGGCACGATGACGGTCCGCAACGAGACGAAGAGCTTCTCCGGCGGCCGGATGTCCGTGCGCACGCACGTGATGGCGAACGTCCAGGAGACGGAGCGTCCGCTCTTGACGCCGGACGAAGCGCGCCGGCTGCCGCCGGACGACGCGCTCATCTTCCTCGCCGGCCACCCGCCGATCTACGGCAAGAAGATCAAGTATTACGAAGATCCGGTCTTCTCGAAACGGGCGAAGGTCGCACCGCCGCTCGGCAACGGCCGCGAACCGGCGCGCGTCGCTTCCGGCGCACGCCCCGTCGCCGTCCCGCTGACGGTCTCGGGACGGAACTGACCGTGCACGGCACCGAGGCCCCGCTGACGCTCGCGGAGCAAAAACGGCAACTCGTTCGCGAGAAATTGATTCGCGAGCTCGGACCGACGATCATGGCGGCGCTCGGGGATCCGAAGGTCGTCGAGATCATGCTGAATCCGGATGGCAAACTCTGGGTCGACGTGCTCGGCGAGGGCATGAAGGACACGGGCGAGCGGTTCAGTGGGGCGAAGGCCGAGAACATGCTCGGTACGATCGCCTCGATGCTCGAGATCACGCTGAACCTCGAGAACCCGGTGCTCCAAGGCGAGTTGCCGCTCGACGGAAGCCGCGTCCAGGGCATCATGCGCCCGGTCGTCTCCTCACCGAGTTTTGCCATCCGCAAGCGCGCGTCGCTCATCTACACGCTCGACGACTACGTCGAGAGCGGGATCCTCGATCGGGCGCATGCGGATGCGCTCGAGAGCGCGGTCTTCGAACGCAAGAACATCCTGATCGTCGGCTCGACGGGTTCGGGAAAGACGACGCTCGCGAACGCCCTGCTCCACGAGATGAGCATCGCCGCCGGCACGCAGCAACGCGTCGTCATCATCGAGGACACGGTCGAATTGCAGTGCGCCGCTCCGAACGTCGTCTCGCTCCGCACGAGCGACTTCGTCGACATGACGCAGTGCCTCAAATGTACGATGCGGCTCCGGCCCGACCGTATCGTCGTCGGCGAGGTCCGAGACCACGCCGCCCTCGCCTTGCTCAAGGCGTGGAATACGGGCCATCCCGGGGGGCTCAGCACCGTTCACGCGAATAGCGCCGCCGCCGGGCTTCTGCGACTCGAGCAATTGATCGCTGAATCGAAGAACGTCCAACCACAGCCCGTCCTCATCGCCGAGGCGGTCGACCTCATCGCCTTCATCACGAGAACGAAGAAGAGCCGCCGCGTGACGCAGCTCGTCCGATGTCTCGGGCACGAAGGCGGCGAGTACGTGCTCGAGTCCATCGCCGGAGATGCTCCGGTGAACGAGATGGTCGCGGTCGCGGAGACGTGACCCGGCTAGAAAAAGTCCCCCGCTCCCCCCGTCCCCCCAAACGTTCCCCCTCATTCTGCTCCCCCGCTCTCTGAAGAGGAATCGCTCGTGATGAAGTCTCGCCACCTGGCAACCGCTGCCGCCCTGCTGCCCGTCCTGCTCTTGCTCGCCACCGGCGCCGCGCTCGCCGCTAACACCGGCACGACTCCGTGGGATACGCCCCTGCAGAATCTCCAGAACGTGCTCGAAGGCCCGACCGCCAAAGCCATCTCGATCATCGCGATCGTGATCGCGGGCGCGGCGCTCGTCTTCGGCGAGGACCTGGGTCAGTTCACGCGTCGCCTGCTCTTGATCGTCCTCGCCGTCGCCCTCATCCTCGGAGCCGGCAGCCTCATCAGCGGGCTCAGTTTCGGGCAAACCTCGGGCGCGCTGATCTAATCATGTCCTACGCCCCGATCCGCACGCGTGTCCGGCAATCGCTGATCCGGCCGCTGCTCATGCTCGGGGCCGAACGAGAGCTCGTGCTGTTCACCGGCATGATCACGGCGATGCTCGTGTTCTCACTCGGAGACCTCGTGCTCGCCGGCCTCGGGATCTTCTTTTGGGTCGTCATCCTCGCTGTGTTGCAACGCATGGCGAAGCACGACGCGCAGCTCTCGAAGATCTACGTGCGGCACGCAAACAAGAAAATCTACTATCCGGCCGCGGCGCACATCAGCGCGCTCGAGCCGGAACCGAAGAAACACCAGTAAGGCGAAGCGTGACGACGATCGTTATCGGCTTGATCCTGTGTCTCGGTCTGCTCTATCTCGGATTGCGAGGGCAGAGCCCCGAGACGATGCGCGAGTTTCGCACGAAAATTCGCGGCTTCTCCGACGTGCTCGTCTACGCGGCGATCATCGAAGACGGCATCGTGCTGAACAAGGACGGCTCGATGCTCGCGGGCTGGTCGTACCGCGGCAACGACCTGGACTCCGCGAGCGCGCTCGAACTCGACGCGCTCGCGGAGCGCGTCAACTCCGCACTCAAACGTCGCGGTACCGGCTGGATGATGCACGTCGACGCCGTGCGGCGCTCGGCGACATCGTACCGGACCGGTATCTCGTTTCCGGATCGGACGAGCGCCCTCATCGACGAGGAGCGCCGCGAGCAGTACGAAGCCGAGGGCGCGCATTTCGAGACGACCTTCGTCCTCGTCGTGACGTATCTGCCGCCGCCGGATCAAGAAGACAAGATCAGCGACTTCTTCGTCGAGGGTGACAAGATCTCGGAAAACTCCGCGCAGCGTGCGATGCGGAACTTCAAGGCGGGATTGCAAGACGTCGAAGACACGCTCGCGTACAACTTGCGCTTTCGCCGCCTGCATCGCCGTCCGGACCGCGACCGGCTCGGGCAAGAGTTCTACTTCGACGATCTGCTGGCACATCTGAGCTACTGCTGCACGAGCGAGGACCACCCGGTCCGTCTTCCGCGGATTCCGATGTATCTCGACGCGCTGATCGGCGGCGTCGATTTCTACGGCGGCTTGAAGCCCCGGATCGGTGCGAAGCACGTCCGCACGATCGGTATCACGGGCTTTCCGAACGAGAGCTATCCCGGCATCCTCGAAGGGCTCAACCGCCTCGCGATGCCGTACCGCTGGTCGAACCGTTTCATCTTTCTCGATCCGTTCGAATCCCGCAAGCAGCTCGAGACGCGGCGCAAGAAATGGTTCACCGGCCGGAAGTCGATGAAGGGCATGATGTCGGAGCAGGCGGGTCAGGGCCCCGCCTCCGTCAACAACGAGGCCGATCGGATGGCCGGAGACGCGCAGGCCGCGATCGACGATCAGGCCGCGGACGTGGTTCGGTTCGGCTACTATACGAGCGTCATCATCGTCTCCGACGCGGACTCGTCGGTGGCCGACGAGCGCGCGCGCGAAGTTCTCAAGTTGCTCTTCAACATCGGTTTCAACGCCCGGATCGAAGACGTGAATGCGGTCGAGGCCTTCCTCGGATCGCATCCGGGGAACGGCTACGCGAACGTCCGCAAACCGCTCGTTCACACGCGCAACATCGCCGACTTCATTCCGCTCACGACGATCTGGTCCGGATTCGAAGAGAACCCCTGTCCGTTCTATCCGCCGCACAGTCCGCCGCTGATGTACACGGCGACGAGCGGCGCGACGCCGTTTCGCGTGAACCTCCACGTCGGCGACGTCGGGCACACGCTGATCCTCGGGCCGACCGGTGCCGGTAAATCGACGTTGCTCGGACTCATCACGGCGTCGCAGTTCCGGTATCCGGACGCGCAGGTCTTCGTCTTCGATAAGGGCTACTCGGCGTATCCGCTCGCGAAGGCGTGCGGCGGCGAGCATTACGATATCATGGGCGAGATGGGCAGCCCGCAGTTCTGCCCGCTCTCGCGCATCGACGAGCCGGGCGAACGGGCGTGGGCGGCGGAGTGGCTCGAGACGCTCGTCTCCCTCCAAGGCGTCAAGCTCAATCCGAGCCATCGCCGGGCGATCTATCACGCCCTGACGCTCCTCGCCGAGAGCCCCAGCCGCACGATGACGGACCTGCTGCACGGCCCGCTCCAGGAGCCGACGCTCCGCGCGGCGCTCGACCGGTATACGCTCGACGGGCCGCTCGGGTACCTGATCGATTCGCAGAAGGACTCCCTCGGCGACGACATGTTCCAGGTCTTCGAACTCGAGCACCTGATGGAGTCGGGCACGAACAGCGGCCGCAACGTCGTGCCGGTGCTGCTCTATCTCTTCCACCGGATCGAACAGCGACTCGACGGACGCCCGACGCTGCTCATCCTCGACGAGGCGTGGACCTTCCTCGACAACTCGCTGTTCGCCGAGAAGATTCGTGACTGGCTCAAGACGCTGCGCAAGAAAAACGCCTGCGTGGTCTTCGCGACGCAGAGCGTGAGCGACGTGCTCGACAAGCCCGTCACCTCGGCGATCCTCGAATCGTGCCTGACAAAGATCTTCCTGCCGAACCCCGAGGCTCGTAGTCAGAATTCTTCAATTGCCTATCGCAAGATCGGGCTGAGCGATCGTCAGATCGAGATCCTCTCGTACGCGACGCCGAAGCGCCAATACTACTATACGAGTCCGCACGGCCAGCGGCTCTTCGACCTCGGCCTCGGTCCCGTCGCGCTCAGCTTCGTCGGTGCGAGCGGCAAGGAAGACCTGAACGTCATTCGCCGTCTCGAGGCGACGTTCGGTTCGGACTGGCCGGCCGAATGGCTCTGGCTTCGGAACCTGCGCGTCGCGGCGGCACACTGGGTGGGAGGCGAGGCGGACCGGACGACGGCCTTCCAACTCATGGAGAACAATCGCCAGACGTGGCCCGCGGAATGGCTGCACTACAAGGAGCAGCCGGAGCTCGCCGACGCCTGGATGGCCTGGTACGAGCGCCGGGTCGAATCGGAGAATGCCGTCGCGCTTGCGGCGGAACCGGAACTCCGGAGAGTCGTTTCGTTCTGAGCGGCGGCCTCGCTCGTCCGGCCCTCTTGGGGGGCCGGACGAGCAAGGTTCGAGGGTCCCGACAACCGTACTCTCCCGTGACCGCCCTCTTCCTGGAGGCCTTTTGCTCGTCTCGCGCGTCCTCGCTCCGCTTGTCGTCGCGATCTCTTTGCTTGCCGGAACGCTCGGAGCGTCCTCGCCGTCCGCACCTCTCGCCGGGCCGGCCGGCGCCTCACCGAGCGCGACGGCTCCGGTCGTCCCGGCCCCTGCGGAGAGCGCCACGCCCGCGCCGTCGCGCGCCGGAGCGGCTTCGCCGGGCGGCGCTTCGCCGGGCGCCGCGACGTACGACGATAGCGCGGAGTCGCGGGTCGTCGCGGTGCTTCCGCGAGCCGATCTCGCCGTGCCGGATTTCGGAGAGCCGCCGTCGGGCCAGATCCCGATCCTGCTGAACGACCGGCACGTCTACGCGAAGCCCGACCAGCTGCGCGCCGGCCGTCTGCTCGCGGCGCTCGTCCGAGATGGTGCGATCCTCGTTCCCCTGCGCTCGCTCTTCGCGCAGCTGGGAGCGACCGTCACGTACGATGTCGCGACGAAGACGGCGATCGCGCACAAGGCCGGCACGGAGATCAAGCTCGTGGTCGGCCGGCACGAGGCCGTCATCGACGGGACGACGCGTCCGCTCGACGTTCCGCCGATCCAGGTCGGGACGGCGATCCTCGTTCCGGTTCGCGTGATCGCCGAAGTCTTCGGCGCGTACGTGCAATGGCTCCCGGATCGGCATGCGGTCGCGATCCGCTATCTCGCGCCGTCGGCGCTTGCGCCCGCCGAGGGGCCCGTCGCGCTCGCAACCGCGCTAGCGACGCCGGGACCGCGCCGGACGGTCGGACCGGGGCCGGCGCTGCCGAAGGCGCCGCCTTCCAACGAAACCTTCATCGCGATCGACCCCTTGCTCACGCCGAGAGTCGCGAACGCGTTCGCGCCCGCCGTGCTCGGTTCGAGCGGTACGAGCTTCTCGATCCGCGGGGTCGACGAGTTCGATTTCTTCGGCGGCCAGTTCGAGATCGGCGCCCGATATACTAAAAATCACTATGCGCACCGCACGGGACCGGTCACGGTCATCGGTGGGAACGGTGTGACGAACGTGGGAGCCTTCATCGCGAACGACTACGCGCTCGATGCGGACTTCGGCGTCGCGCTCACCCCGGAAAAATTCTATCTCGCGGCGAGCTACGCGAAGATCTCGAACAACTACGGGTACCCGCGTCTCGGAGGGATCGGCCTCGGGCTGAGCAAGCTTCCGGTGCTCGATCGGCGCCTGTCGTACGAGGGCGAGTTCTTCTACTATCCGAGCGTCAGCGGAACGTGCTCGACCGTGGCGTGCCCGACCGGCCCCTTCAAGCTGACGTACAAACTCTTCCGCTACAGCGTCGGCCTGACGGCGTTGCTCGGCCACCGCGTCTTCGCCGAAGTCGGACTCCAAGGCGACAAAGGCATCGGCAAAGCCTACGCGCCGGACGGCTTCACCCATTCGGGCGCCTTCGGCGGCCTCGGCGTCCGGTTTTGAGCGCGATGCGTGCCTATCGAGCCCGTCGCGCGCTGCCGATACTACGGGAGATCTCCCCTCTGACGTGGGACGCGCTTTCGTGAAGATGTTCGCTCGCAAGAACAAGCAAGACGCGGCACTCACGCGCGTCTCGACGCCGTACGCCGATGCGCAGCACGTCTGGGTCGAACGGTACGGCTCGCACATCCAGCAGGCGTACAATTGGCGTCTCGTTGCCATGCTCGAAGCGGTCGCGCTCATCGTCGCGGTCGTCGGGCTGATCTACGTTGCGTCGCAGACGAAGTTCGTGCCCTACGTAGTCGCGATCGACAAAGTCGGTGCGGCCTTCTCGGTCTTTCCGGCCGACCGCGCTTCGTCGATCGATCAGCGCGTCGTGCACGCGGAGCTCGGCCGCTTCATCATCGAGGCCCGGACCGTGACGGCCGATCGAGCCCTCGAGAAGATCGCCCTCGAGCACGCGTACAATTACGTGCCCCCGGGTTCGGCGTCGCGAGGGTTTCTCGACGAGTACTATCCGAAGAACGATCCGTTCCAACGCGCGCAGGACGGCTCCGTGCAGGTAACGGTGACGAACGTTTTGCCGGTGAGTCCGACGTCATACGAAGTGCAGTGGGTCGAGACGAGCCGGACGCCGACCGGAAACTTGAAGAAATCGGACGATTGGGTCGCAACGGCGACGACGGAGTTCCGTCCGCCGGCCGACGAGAGCGCGATGCTGCGCAATCCGATCGGCCTCTACATCACGGCGCTCGTGTGGGAGAAAAAGTCTTGACGATACGTTGCGGGGTCTTGCGCGTCGCCGTCGCCGCCGCTCTGCTCGGCACGCCCGTCTCCGCCTCGGCGGCCGACGCGACGGCGGCTGCGATCGCCCCCGGCTCCTCGCAGCCGTTCCTCGCCTCCGACGGATCGCTGCGGTACCCGTTCAACGGGCGCGTCGAACCGACGCTCACGTGCCGGCCGCTCTACGTCTGCGACGTCGCGCTCGAGAACGGAGAGACGATTCTCAATCTCGGCATCGGCGACTCCGCCCGCTGGGTGATCGCCGCAGCGCAGAGCGGTCCGAACGGCGCTACCCCGCACGTTCTTGTCAAGCCGGTGGCGCTGGACCTCAGCACCAATCTCATCGTGACGACGACGAAGCGCGTCTACTACCTGCGGCTCGAATCGCAGCAGCAGGTGCTGAACCCGCGCATCAGCTTCTCGTATCCCGAGGAGGCGGAGGTGGAGAACGCCGCTCGCGCGGCCGAAGCGAAACGCAAGGCGGAGGAGGCGGCAGCGGAACTGCCGCTGCTGCCGCCGGATCAGCTCGACTCCGCGTACCGGATCGATGGCGACCGGTCGTTCCGTCCGCAAAAAGTGTTCAACGACGGAGTTCACACGTATCTCGATTTCGACGTGCTGCCGAACGACTTGCCGGTGCTCTACGCCGTCGCCTCCGATAACTCCGAGCAGATCGTGAACTTCCGCCTCCGCGGCACCACCTTCATCGTCGACGGAACGCCGACCGGGATCGATTTGATCCTCAACGGCGGTACGGGCCGTCACGGCCGTGGCGAACAACGCGTCTCTATCCGGCACAAGTAAGGGAACCGCTGATGGCTGAAGATCCGAAGAGTCCGCAATCACCCGATCAACTCGGCGGAAGCCTCCGCGGGAAGGTCTCCGGCGTCACGCGCATCGGCGGCCGCGCATTCGCGATCGGCGCGGGCGTCGCGGCGCTCCTGATGTTCCTCATCTTCTACGGCGTGACGAAGAAGAATACGCCGCCCGCCGCGGGTCCGGGATCCGGCCCCACGCTCGCTCCGATCGCGCAGCAGACCGAGAACGGCGACTTCGGCGCGACGGTGCCGATCGTGCCGACGGCGGGACCGTCCGCCGAGCCGACGTATTCGCTCGTCACACCGAGTCCGGACCTGACGGCCGCCCCGGTGCGTCCGGCACCGGTCGCCGCGGCCGTCCCGTTCGTACCGCGCATCTCGCAGGCGGACCTCGCGGCGCAGGCCGCGGAGAACGCACGGCGACAGAAAGACGAAGCCGACCGGCTCGCGGCGGCGAAAAAACGAGCCGACGATCTCGAGCTCGCGAAGCGCTCGCGCATCCTGACGGGCCAAGGTCAGCAGGCCGGCGCGGGCGGCGGCGCCGTCGATGCGACGTCGGGCGCCCAGCAGCTGTCGTTCGCGGGCAACGGCTCGGAGACGTCCGGTGCCGCCGGCCCAGCCTCCGGCGGCGGTGCCTACGGCGGCAACGGTGCTCCGGGCACGAACGGCGGAGCGCAGCCCGGTACCGGCATCGGCGCGGGCTCCGGCGACGGCACCTTCGGCGCCGCTCCGAACGGCGGGGGAGCGAACGCGCTGCTCGGCCGGCCGAACCCTCCGGCGTCGGCACCCGCGGCGACCGAAGCCTCGACCGGCTTCCTCACCGGTCCCCTGAACCAATACGGCCGCGTCGGTGCGGCAAATATCAATCTGCCGGCGGGTGGCACGCCCGGCGACTTCCTGCAGGCGCAGCGCTTCGCGCCGATCTCGCCGTTCGAGATCACGGCGAGCTCCGTGATTCCGGCCGCGCTCATCACGGGGATCGATTCGGAGCTGCAAGGCTTGATCTCGGCGCAGATCCGTGAGGACGTCTACGACTCGAAGACGGGCAAGTATCTGCTGATCCCGAAGGGCGCGCGACTCGTTGGCCTCTATCGCTCGGCCACGGGCTACGGCTCCTCGCGCCTGCTCGTCGCTTGGCAGCGCCTGATCTTTCCCGATACCTCCAGCATCGATCTCCTCAATATGTCGGGCGCCGACGTGGAGGGGGGAGCCGGCTTCGGCGGCGACGTCGACAATCACTATGGCAAGATCTTCGGTGCCGCCCTGCTGACGAGCGTGCTCGCGGCGGGCGCGTCGCTCGCCTCGCCACAGCAGCAATCGATCGGCATCGGCGGAAACGTCTCGCCGGGCACGCTCGTCTCGCAAGAGGTCTCGCAAAACATCCTCAACATCGGAACGAACATCACGAACAAGGCACTGAATATTCCGCCCGACGTCCACGTGAAGAAGGGCTACCCGTTCCTCGTGGTCGTCGATCGCGATATCGTGTTGCCGGGCCCGTACGGCAACGGTCTCTGATGTTCGTGCTCGCCCTGGCTCTGGACGCCTTACTCCGAACCTGCGCTCCGAACGTCGGCGTGCGGACGATGACGGCGATCGTCCGCGTCGAGAGCGCGGGCGACCCGCTCGCGATCCACGACAACACGATCGATCGCGCCTTCTCGCCGCATTCGAACGCGGAGGCCGTCGCGTGGGCGAAGCAACTGATCGCGCTCAATCATTCCGTCGATCTCGGTCTCGCGCAGATCAATAACGCGAATCTGCCAAGACTCGGGATGTCGCTGCGCGAGGCCTTCGACGCCTGCACGAATCTCCGCGGTGGCGCGACCATCCTCGGCTCCGACTATCGTCAAGCGGCGGTCCAGTTCGGTCCCGGTCAGTTCGCGCTCCGGCGGGCGATCGGCGCGTACAACACGGGCAGCCTCTTCGCCGGCGCGACCTACGTCGCGCGGATTCTCGCCGCCGCCGGGCTCAGCGCCGAGAACGATTTCAACGTGCCGAATCTCGCGCCGATCGACGCGCCGCTGCTGGCCGGCTCGGCGGTCCGTGCCGTCCGTCTACCTCCGGCGCGAACCGCCGCCATGCCGAGGCCGCGGGAGTGGAGACGTGCGGCGCCGCCACCGGGTCCCGTGACCGTGGCGATCCCGGCGCCGATCCTCGTCCAAGTGCAGCACGTCGATCCGGCGGCGCGCGACCGGGCGATCGCAGCTGCGGTGAACGGCGTTCCGACGGTCGTCGGGGATTCGGTCGCGCCCGGCGCGAGCCAGGGCCGAGCGGATCGCGATGCGGTCGTGCTGCATCTCGCGGGTCAGCCCGCGCCGCCGGCGGCGGTGCCCGTCGTCATCACGGGGAACTGAGCGAGGCGCATCGCATGTCCGAGCACCCTCCATCGCCGCCCGCGCCCGAACCCACGCCGGGCGAGCTCCGTCCGGAGCTCGCGCCGACGGCCGTCGAGCCGACCAGGGCCGCAGCCGGCGGTTCCGTGGCGCCCGACCGGAGGCCGGAGCCGGCACCGGTACGACCGGCGGATGAACGCGACGTCGCCGCTCGGGAGATCACGACGCTGCAGCGACGCGATGACGAACTCCGCGCCGAGGCGCACCGGCACGCCTCCCATCTCTCGCCGCTCGCGGTCGCGGCATCGGTCGCGGCGGCCGGTGTCGCCGCCGTCGCCCGCGTGGCCACGCCGAACGAACACGGCCACCGGAGCGCGGAGCACGATGCTCCGGCGCTCGTCGACCCCGAAGCGAACTCGCCGTCACTCGACGATCAGCGGATCCTCGAAGAGCACCGCGATCGCGCGCTCGCTCAGAGCGACGAACTGCTCGACGATGCCTCCGACCGCTCGGAGTCCGGCGACGGCCGAGACGCCGTCGACGTGCCCTCACCCTTCGAGGCGATCGCGCCGGACTTCGACGACGATGCGAGCGACCTCGCCGCCGCGCCGATCGGCGGGGTGGACGATGGACTCGCCGCCGGTGCTGCCGAGCGGGCTCCGGCCGCCGCCTCGGGCGGCATCGCCGAGGTCGGCACCGCGCACCCCGAAGCGACCCCGTGGGCCGGGACGGTCTCGATCGGGACGATCTCGTCCGTGGACGGCGACCGGGCCGAACAGTACACGGGCCGCGGGACGTGGACGTCGTTCAGCATCGAGCGGGATCTCCACGGCCTGCGCCCGACCATCGGCGAGTCGGTGCAGATCGGCGCCGACGGACGCCTGACGGCGACGCCCGAGCAGCAGCAGGCGCTACGGATGGGCGAAGTCGATCGGGGGCTCGGGCGGGAACTCGGCTGACCCCGGGGACCCTTCTCGGCGCGCTAGCGCTTCTTCGCGGTGCGCCGTTTCGCCGGCGCCGCGGCGCGCACGGTCGGCTCCATCGAAGCGGCCGCCGCGGCAGCGGCGATCGCGAGCCGGGCGTGCTTCGCGAGTCGCGACTTCTTGCGAGCGGCCTTATTCGGGTGGATGATGCCCTTGCTCGCCGCCTTGTCGTACTGGCTCTCGGCGCGCCGGACGATCTCCTCCGCACCCGACAGCCGCGCTTTCTTGAAGATCGACTTCAGCCGCGTCTTCATGTCGCGGTTCCGCAGCGTCCGCTTTTCGGACTGGCGGACCCACTTGATGGCGGCTTTGATATTCGGCAACGAGCTCTCCCCGGGGTGCGAAGACAGCCCTTCGCAGATACGCGCGGCATCGTATCAAATTTCGACTGCCGCGTCTACCGATCGGCGCGCGCGAGGATCTCGTGATAGCTCGCAAAACGGCTCTCGGCGATCGAACCGGTGCGCATCGCTTCCCGAATCGCGCAGCCGGGCTCGCGGGCGTGGCGGCAATCGGTGAAGCGGCAACGGCCGAGGTGCGGCCGGAAGTCGACGAAGGCTGCGGCCAGTTCGGCCGGCGCGACGCCGTCGAGCGCGAACTCGCCGACGCCGGGGCTGTCGATCAGGAAGCCGCCACGGAGCCGATGGAGCCGGCCGGAGCTCGTCGTCTGACGGCCGCGTCCGAAGCGGGAGAGCTCGCCGACGTCGCCCTCGCCGCCGAGCCGTCCGAAGAGCGTACTCTTGCCGACGCCCGACTGGCCGACGATCAGCGTCCGGCGTCCGGCGAGCGCCTCGGCGAGCGCGGCGGTTCCCTCACCGCTCAAACCGTGCACGACGAGCGTCTCCTTCGCGAGCGTACCGTAGAGCGCGACCGTCGCGGCGACGACCGAGGGCTCGACGAGGTCGGGTTTCGTGAAGATCGCGAAGGCGGCGAGCTCCTGGAGCTGCGCGAAAGCGAGCAGCTCGTCCAGCATCGCACGGTAGAGCGGCGGATGGGCGAACGCGGCGACGATTGCGAGGGCGTCGACATTCGCCGCCATCGTCTTCGTGCGGCCGCCTTTCGTGCGACGGACGACCTGCGAATCGCGCGGCTCGCGCGCGCTGACGACGAGTCGCTCGTCGTCCAGGGGCCCCGTGCGGACGAGGTCGCCCGGCACGAGCGAGAGCCGCTCGAGCTGCTTCGGCAGGGAGGCGACGCGGAGCACGTCTTCGTCTTCGAAGGCGACGCGCACGGCGTTCCGTCCGACGCTCACGACGCGAGCGAAGCGTACCGCCGGTACCGGATCCGATAGGATGAAGCGAACCCCCATGCGCAAGAAGGGCGACGTGGATACCGCGGCCGGCCTCCGGTTCGACGTCGCAATCGAGCGTGCCGGAGCGGCGACGACCGATCGTGCCCTCGTCTGCGTCTCCGCGACGGCCACCTCCTGGAAGATCCACGCCGAGTCGCACCGGACGTACGTTCGCAGCTCCCTGACCGCGAGCGGCTCCGGAGCCCCGCAGGCGGTGGCGCTCGCAGCGGCGGGCGCCCGCGTCTCGGTGCCGCCGATCGTCGCACTCGACGTGCGGCCCGCCCGTGCCGCCGACGCTCCCCTGCTCGCCCGTGCCCTCGCGGGACCCGGGGGGCCCGCCGGCATCCGGGACGTCGCGGCCTACGACGGCGGTCTCGTCGTCGAGCTCGACGACGCCGTCACGCCGCTCGCGGTCGCAATCGCGTTCCTCGACGCGACGCTCGCCGGCCGCGGCCGCACCGTCGTGCCGCTCTTGCCGCTCGAGGACGGGACCCTCGCCGCGTTCGCGAGCGGTCTCCTCGGCGACGTTGCGCTGGCCCGGGATCGCATCATGGAAACGTACGTGAACGAGGCCGGCTGGGCGCAGGCGGCGCGATCCTGATGCCGTTCCGCATCCCGTTCCAAATCAACTTTCCCGTCGACGGCGACGTGACGTTCGGCTGGAGCGACGCCGCCGACATCCTCGCAACCGCGATCCTCACGTACTATTTCCTGCTCTTGATCCGCGGGACGCGCGCCGTGCCGATCATCCTCGGGCTGATGGTGCTCGTCGGACTGCTGGCGCTCGCGAACGTGCTGCACTTGCTCGTGCTCGCGACCGTCTTGCAGTTCGCTTTGCTCGGTACGGCCGTCACGCTCCCGATCGTCTTCCAGCCGGAGTTGCGGCGCTTTCTCGAGCAGCTCGGCCGCGGCGGCCTGCTCGCGCGGCGCGACGCTCCGGAGGACGCCGTCTCGCTCGAGGAGGCCGTCGCCGTCCTCGCGCAGGCCGCAATCGTGCTATCGCGCAACCGGATCGGCGCGCTCGTCGCGATCGAAGGGGCGACGGGGCTGCGCGAGTTCGTCGAGAGCGGCACGCGCCTGGACGCGCGGCTCTCGATCGAATTGCTCCTCGCGATCTTCACGCCGCGCTCGCCGCTGCACGACGGTGCGGCGATCGTCTCGGGCACGCAGGTCGAGGCTGCTGGGTGTTTTTTGCCACTATCGGAGAACGTCGTCACGGAGAGCCATCTCGGAACGCGCCACCGCGCCGCGATCGGTCTCTCCGAACAGACGGACGCGGTCGTCCTGGTCGTCTCGGAGCAGACGGGCGCGATCTCGATCGCACGGACGGGCAAGCTCTCGCGCGAACTCGACGACGAGCCGCGTCTGCGCGCCGTGCTGCTCGCTTGTTGCCGTGCGGCGCGCGGCCGCAATCCCGTGAGCGAGCCGCGACGCCTGCGGTTCGGACGTCGCGGCATCAGTGCCTCGGCGCCGCAGGGCGACGCGACGCTCGCGGAACGCACGGCCGGAGGTCTAGCCAATCCTCGTCCTTGAAGGGCTCCGGCGCAACCTCGGGCTCAAGCTGCTCTCCCTCGCGATCGCCCTCGGCGGCTGGAGCTACCTGCGCTTCGCACCCAACCCCGTCGTGGCGGCAAAGTTCGTTCAAGATCTGAGCGTCCCGATCACGATCTCGGGTCTGCGCGCGGATGAGATCGTGCACGCGACGGACTCCAACCGCCAAGCGCTCGTCTCCGTCATCGTGCCGCGCAGCGGCCCGGCGATCCGTCCCGAAGACGTCCGCGCCGTGCTCCAGCTCTCCGAGCGCGAGCCCGGCGTCTACAACGTTCCCGTCGAGTTGATCGCGCCGAAACTCGAGATCAAATCGTTGTCACCCGCCTCCGTCACGTTGCAGATCGAACGCGTGGAAGAACGCGGCCTTCCGATCGTCGCACGCTACGTCGGCCAGCCGCGAACCGTCGTCGATCGCATCTCGTTCGAACCCTCGATCGCGACGCTGCGGGCGTCGACGAGCCGCTTCGCGCTCGTCCAAGGCGTGCGCGTGGACGTTCCGCTGCCGGCGGCCAAAGGCCGGCTCGACGCGATGGCCCGTCCGGTCGCCGTCGACGCACGCGGCAATGAATTGCCGATCGCGATCTCGCCGAATCTGGTCCGCGTCCGGGCGACGTTCTCCGCGCAGCGGAAGAAGTAGGATGCGCCTCTTCGGGACGGACGGCGTGCGGGGCGTCGCGAATGCGGATCTCACGCCGGAGCTCGCGTTTCGGCTCGGACGCGCGAGCGCGCTCGTCCTCGCCGAGCACGCCGCGGTGGCGACGGGCGGGCCGGCCGACCGCTCGCGCGCGATCGTCGTCGGGCGCGACACGCGCCTCTCGGGGCCGATGCTCGAGGCCGCGCTCGTCGCCGGCGTCGCGTCGAGCGGGTTCGACGCACGCGTCGTTGGCGTGATTCCGACGCCGGGCGTCGCGCGGATCGTCGCCGCGACGACGGCGTTTGCGGGCGCGATGATCAGCGCATCGCACAATCCGATCGGCGACAACGGCATCAAGTTCTTCGCCCACGACGGAACGAAGCTCGACGATGCACAAGAAGATGCCATCGAGTCGGCGACGCTCCGCGAAGATTTGCCCCGGCCGACGCACGCGGAGATCGGTACGGTCCGGGCGGCGCCGGAGCTCGTCTCGCTCTACGAACGCTCGCTGCTCGAGGACGCGCCATCCCTCGCGTCGCTGACGGTCGTCGTCGACGCCGCCTACGGCGCGGCGTTCGAGCTCGCCCCGCGGATCTTCGCGCGCCTCGGCGCGCGCGTCGTTGTGATGCATGCCGAAGACGACGGCTCGCGCATCAACGTCGCCTGCGGGAGCACGGACCTCTCGACGCTGCGCGCGCGGGTCCGCGATCTCGCGCGCGCAGCACCCGGCGCGCGCGTCGTCGGCGTCGCCTTCGACGGGGACGCCGACCGGGCGCTGTTCGTCGACGAGACCGGCGGTGCGATCGACGGTGACCGCGTGATGATGATCCTCGCGCGAGAGCGCAAACGCGCGGGCAAGCCCGCCTCCGACGCCGTCGTCGGCACCGTGATGAGCAATCTCGGTCTCGAGCGTGCGCTCGCCGAAGACGGCATCGCGCTCGTGCGTGCGGACGTCGGAGACCGGTACGTGCTCGAACGCATGCGGGCCGGCGGCCTGCGGTTCGGCGGCGAACAATCCGGTCACATCATCGATCTCGATCGCAATACGACGGGCGACGGTGCCATGACGGCGATCGCGCTGTTCGGGACGCTCGCCCGGAGCGGCGCGCGCCTGCACGATCTCGCCTCCCGGCTCCGCACCGTACCGCAAGTATTGGTCAACGTCCGCACGACGCGCCGGGACGTGCTCGAGAGCGACGCCGTCCGCGCGTCGATCCAGCGCGCGCGGGAGCGTCTCGGCGGGCGCGGCCGCATTCTCGTGCGCGCCTCCGGGACCGAACCGCTGCTTCGCGTCATGGTCGAAGGCGACGACGGAGAACTCGTCGATCGCCTCGCGAGCGACGTCGCGGCCGCGATCCGTGCGGAGGCAACCGTCGCCGCCGTTGCGTCGCGTCCTTGATCGTGTCGTGACGTATGTCGCTCGTTTCCCAGGTTTCGATCTCCGATATCTGGGTATTGAGCGCAGGGTTTCGGCTCCGAACTCCGTAATGTTCGATCATCCGCCATCGAGCGGGGCGCGGCTTGGAGCCGCGTTCATTTTCGACATCCATCATCGCTGAATCCGGTCGACGTCCGGAGCGGGGGACTTCCCAGGTGGGGTGAATGCGCCGGTCGGCGCTAGGGCGACTTTCAGCCCGAACCCGTCAACTAACCTCGTAAGCGTCTGAAAGAGGAGCCGTTGATTCGAACGCTTGGCACGGCGTGCATCGCCGTATGCTTCACGAGTGTCCTTTCTTCCGTCGCCGTCGCGAGTCCGCACGTGGCGGCGACGCCCGTCGCGACGCGGGTCGCCGCTCCGCCGGCGACCGGGGGCACGGTACTGGCGCTCGATGAGAGTTCCGCCGTTTCGGTCCCCGTACCGGCGCTCCGCGGCGAGGCGCTGGTCGAGACGCAGACGCAACTCCGCGATGCCGAGACGAGCAATCCCGTCGCCGGCGCCGATACCGCGATGTGGGGCTCGACCGCTCGCTCCGCGACGGCCGGCGACACGGCGAACCTCGAGGCGACCGTCTCGCATCGCCGGGGCACCGCTGCGGCGCGGAATCCCGACGCATCGCCGCTCCACCGGCTCGCGAACCGCATCCTGCGCCGGACCTCGACGATCGCGGTCAGCCTGACCAAGAACGCGATGCAGTTCATCGGTACGCCGTACGTTTTCGGCGGCACGTCGCCGTCGGGCTTCGACTGCAGCGGGTACACGCAGCACGTCTTTGCCGCGATTGGCATTCATCTGCCACGGACCGCCGACGCGCAATATTATGCGGGGGCGACGATCCGCGGCGATCTCGTCGCGGGCGACCTCGTCTTCTTTCAGACGTACGAACCGGGCCCGTCGCACGTCGGCATCTATCTCGGGAACGGTCACTTCATCCATAGCTCGAGCCACGGTGTCGGCGTCAGCGCGCTCTCCGAGCGTTACTGGGCGAATCGCTACCTCGGCGCGAAACGTTTCATGCGCGAGGCCGCCACGCTCTGAGCCGCGAGGAGCTCTCGCGACGAGCGAGAAGGTGGCCCGGCGCCGATGGGGCGTCGCCAAGTGGTAAGGCACGGGACTTTGAATCCTGCATTCGGTGGTTCGAATCCATCCGCCCCAGCAACCGCCGTTCTGCCGGATCCCGCGCGCCGCACGCTCGACGACGTCTTCGGCGCCTGGCAGCGGCGCGACGTGCGCACCGCCGTCGCGGCTTTTTCGGCCGACGGGGCTTTCGTCGGTGCGGACGGCCGGACGGCGCGCGGAACCGCGGAGCTGACCGCGCTGTTCGCAGCCTTTCTCGGTAGCGCGCGCCGGTGGCGGTTCGTCCCCGGCGACGTCGTCGTGACGCCGGCGGCCGATGCGCGGACGGCGAACGCGCGTTTTCGCTACGTCTTCGCGATCGCGCGCGATGACGGAAGCGAGGACGAACGGCCCGGCTTCGTCGACGTGCGTTTTCGCGACGGGAGCCTTCTCGAATGGCGAGAATCAGGAGACATGGCTCAAGATACACTCACGATCGACGTGACGACGACGGATGACGGCAATACGCAGGTGTACGTATTGCACGGGAGCCTCGACATCGCGACCTCTCCCAGCCTGCGTGCCGCGCTGCTCGATGCTGCCGCGCAGCGAAATCACCGCATCCTCGTCGACCTGACGCAACTCGAATTCCTCGATTCGACGGGACTCGGCGCACTGATCGGCGCGCACAAGCGCGCGATCGAATTCGACGGGAGTATCCGTCTGATCGCGCAAGAGGGTCAGATCCTGCGCTTACTCCGCATCACGGGACTGCTCGACGTCTTTCATGTCTATCCGTCGATCGACGACGCACTGGCCGACGACGCGCGGCTCGTCGGCCTGTAGGCCGCGTAGCTCTCATCCAAGAGATCGACGATGTGGCGGACCCCGACGTCGGCGCGGCCGGCCCGGCGCAGACCGTTCGTCACTTGCAGCGCGCAACCCGGATTCGCCGTCGCGACGATCGCGGCCGCGGTCGCGAGGGCGTTCCGCACCTTCCGTTCCCCTAATCGCGACGCCATCTCGGGCTGCGTGACGTTGTAGATTCCGGCACTGCCGCAGCAGACCGCGCTCTCGTCCATCTCGCGGAGTGTGAGACCGGGGATGCGTCGCAACAGCCGGCGCGGCGCCTCGGAGATGCGCTGTGCGTGTACGAGATGACACGGCTCTTGATACGTGACGACGGCATCGAGCGGTCCGAGACCCGGGGCGATGCCGATCTCGTCGAGATACTCGACGGCATCGCGGACGTGCGTCGAGAAACGCTCGGCGCGTTCGCGCCACGCGGGATCGTCGCGGAAGAGATCGCCGTACTCTTTGAGCGCGGAGCCGCAACCGGCGGCGTTGACGACGTAGACGTCCGCGCCCGAACGTTCGAAGGCGGCGATATTCGCTTTGGCAAGCGTTCGCCCGAGGTCGAGGTCACCCGCATGAACGGCGATCGCGCCGCAACAGCCCTGGCCGCGCGGTACCGCGACGTCGCAGCCGGCGCGCTGCAGGACGCGCACCGTCGCGTCGTTCGTATCGGCGAACGCGACGTGCATGACGCAGCCGGCGTGCACGAAGGCCGTCGCCTTCGCGTCTCCGGCCGTGAGGCTGGAGCGGACGACGTCGTCCGGCGTGAAGAAGTGCGAGGAGATCTCCGGCGCCATCGCTTCGAGGTCGGCGAGGCCGAGGCGCTCGAGCAGGCCGCTGGCACGGACGCGCGCGCGCAGACCGCTGCGCTGGTACAGACGCAATGATCGCGCGACGAGGCGCATCAGCCGCATGTCGGAGAAGAGCAGCGTGAGCGAGAACCAGCGAAGGAGCCGCGCGGGCCATGGCCGGGCGGGTGCGATCGCGCGCTCGATCTGCGTGCGGGCCGGTTCGAGGAGCCGGCCGTACTGCACGCCCGAGGGACAGACGTTCGCGCAGGCGCGGCAGTCGAGACACTCGGACATCTGATGCATGAAGCCCGGGCTCGTCAAGTCGAGACGCCCTTCGTCGACGGCTTCGATCAGCGCGATGCGACCGCGCGGGCCCGACGTCTCGACGAGCGTCTCGAGATACGTCGGACAGGTCGGCAGACAGAGTCCGCAGCGAACGCAGGCGTCGTAGACCTCCGAGGGCGGCACGTCGGGGGCGTGAAAGTTCGAGAGGGTCATCGTCGTGTCGCTCATTTCAGGTCGAAGGCGCCGCGTCCGCCGGGCTCTGGGAAGATCTTGCCAGGGTTCATGATGCCGAGCGGATCGATCGCCCGCTTGATGCCGCGCATCAGGTCCAGGGCGACGGGCCCGAGATCGAGCTCCATGAACTGTTTCTTGAGAAGGCCGATACCGTGTTCGCCGGAGAGCGTCCCGCCGAGTTCGATTGCGTCCTCGAAGATTTCGCGCGCTGCGACGACGACGCGCCCCATCTCTTCCGGATCGCCGCGATCGCACAAGATGTTGGGATGCAGATTGCCGTCCCCCGCGTGGCCGAAGATCGGGATCTCGAGTCGCGCCTCGGCTGCGATCGCGCGAATACGAGCGACCATCGCGACGAGCGAACGCAGGGGCATCGAGATGTCCTCACCGAGCTTGTGCGGCCGGCGGCGCGCGAGCGCGGGCGAGATCGCGCGCCGCGCCTCCCACAGCTGCGCGCTCTCGGCATCGCTCGCGGCGACGTGAATCGCGGAGGCGCCGTGTGCGCGCGCGATATCTGCGATCGCCTCGAGTTCGGCTGCGAGCACGGCTTCGTGGTTGCCGTCGACGGCGAAGAGCAGGAGCGCGTCGCGGTCGACCGGCAGGCCCGAGGGCCGTGCGCCCTCGACGCACTGCATCGTGAGCCGGTCCATCAGCTCGATCGAGGTCGGCACGAGACCGCTGCCGAGGATCGCGACGACGCAGGCGGCCGCGTCCTCGATGCGATCGAACGACGCGTTCGCCGTGCGCGAGAAGCGCGGTTTCGGCAGCAGCCGCAGCGTGATTTGGGTGATCGTACCGAGCGTGCCCTCGGCGCCGGTGTAGAGCGCGCGGAGATTGTAGCCCGTGACGTTCTTGACCATCCGTCCGCCGGTGCGGACGATCTCGCCGCCGGGCAGGACGATCTCGAGGGCCGTGACGTAGTCGCCCGTCACGCCGTATTTCAAGCAGCGGGCGCCGCCGGCGTTCTCCGCAACGTTTCCGCCGATCGCCGATTGCCGCAGACTCGAGGGATCCGGCGGATAGAAGAGCCCGAGCGCCTCGACCGCCCGCTGCAGGTCGGCCGTAATGACGCCGGGCTCCGTCACGACGACGCGATCGACGGGATCGATCTCGACGATCCGGTTCATGCGGACGGTCGCGAGCACGATGCCGCCGGCGAGCGGGACCGAGCCCCCCGAGAGCCCGCTGCCCATCGCGCGAGGCGTGATCGCGAGACGGTCGCGACTCGCGAGGCGGTGGATCGCCGCGATCTCGGCCGTCGTCCGGGGCAGGACGACGACGAGCGGCCGGCTCGCGAACCACGTGCCGTCGAAGCCGTAGGCGACGAGGTCTTCCTCGCTCGTCAAGACGTTCGGCGCGCCGACGATGGCGGCGAGCTCGCGCTCGAGCGCGACGGGCGTGACGGAGGCAGAGCGGGACATATCACTCCGTTCGACGCCGCGCGGCATCCGGCTTGCCGCCGGCAGCCGACGCCCTGAGCTTCCTCCGGCAGAAGGCGCCCTGGAGGGCTCGCTCCTCTCGCAATCGTCCTCGAGATTCCCGGGCCACGACGGGCCGATGACGGCAATAGGTAATACGCGTCAGACATGTATATTGTCTAGCAAATAACAATAACAAATACAACTATGACAATAGTTTTGTATAGTAGTTATTACCTAAGTCCGACCGGGGGACTTTCCATATTGGCTACGACGCAGCGACGTGTATCGAAGGCCGGCTTGCCACGAATTCTCTACCGGTTCGCGAGCGATACGACGCCGATGCCGAACGTGCGGGCCGGCCCGCGCTCGCCGATTCGGGGGCGCGAGCGCCCGATCCGTCGAACGGCTCCGGATGGTGTTGCTCTGCTCGTCGTGCGCGTTTCCGAGTCACGGCGCCGCGATCGTGTGTGCCACTTGCGGCGAGCTGCTCGAATTCGCACTCGATGCCGCGACGCTGAACGCAGGCGATCTCCGCCGGAGGTTCGCCGAACGACGCCTCTCGAACGCGCCGCTCGACCTGAGCGGCGTGTGGCGCTTTCGCGAACTGCTGCCGGCCGTACCGCCCGGCTCCGTCGTGACGCTCCGGGAGAACGCGCCGCCGCTGCTCGCCCTCGGAGCGTCGGGCGCGGCGCACGGCGGCCATGCGCGCGCGGCCTACCTGCATCTCGGCGCGAATCCGACGGCTTCGTTCAAGGATGCCGGCATGACGGTTGCGATCTCGAACGCGGCGGCGCGCGGCGCGCGCGCGGCGATCTGCGCGAGCACGGGGAACACGGCCGCCGCGATGGCGGCCTACGCCGCGCGTGCCGGCATGGCGGCCGTCGTGCTCGTGCCGGCGGTCGGCGTCAGTGAAGCGAAGATGGCGCAGACGCTCGATTACGGGGCGCACGTCGTCGCGATCGACGGCGACTTCGACCGCGCGCTGCGGATCGTCCGGGCACTCGACCCGGAGCGGATCGCGATCGTCAATAGCGTCAACCCGTATCGCATCGAAGGGCAGAAGTGCGCCGCCCTCGCGATGCTCGAGGCGCGCGACTGGCGCGCGCCGGACTGGGTCGTTCTGCCCGGCGGCAACCTCGGCAACACGACGGCGTTCGGCAAAGGACTGCGCGAGGCGCTCGCGCTCAAGTTGATCGACCGCCTGCCGCGGATCGCGACCGTGCAGGCCGCCGGCGCCGCGCCATTCGTTGCCGCGTTCGAGAGCGGTCGCGACCTCGTGCCCGTCACGGCCGAGACGACGGCGACGGCGATCAAGATCGGAGCGCCGGCGTCATGGAAGAAGGCGCTCGCGGAGATCCGGCAGGCGCGGGGCGTTGTCGTCGCCGTCACGGATGCCGAGATCGCGGATGCCCGGGCCGCGATCGGGCGCGACGGCATCGGCTGCGAGCCCGCCTCCGCGGCGTCGCTTGCGGGATTGCGCCGCCTGCGCGACGGCGGCACGATCGCACCGCACGACGACGTCGTCCTCGTGCTGACGGGTCACGTGCTCAAAGACACGGCCTACGCCGCTCGCTATCACGCTTCGCACGCCCGCTACGCGAACGCGATCGAACACGCGAGCGGCGAGGCGGAGCTCGCGGCGGTCCTCGAACGCTTGACGGCGGGGCCGGCGCGCGTGACGGCGCCGTCGTAACGGCGCAGGCGATCTCCGTGCGACCGTTCGAACTCTCCGTTCCGGCATCCAGCGCCAATCTCGGTCCCGGTTTCGATGCGATCGGGCTCGCGCTCGAACTGCGCGTCCGTGCGAGCGTGCAGAGCGCGCTCGGCTTCAGTATCTCCTTTCGCGCCGGCAAATACGTGCCAACGAACGCCGGCTTCGAGAACGAGATCGTGCGCGGCATGGAGCGCGTGCTCGGCGCGGGGGTGCGGCCGAACGTGGCGATCCTCGTCGAGAACGGCGTGCCGCTCGGCAAAGGGCTCGGCGCGAGTGCCGCCGGCGCCGTGCTCGGCATCGCGATCGGCGCGGAGCTCGCCGCGGAACGCCCCGCGATGCCCGAACTCGCGCGGCATGCCTGCGAACTCGAAGGCCACCCGGACAACGCGTTGCCGGCGCTGCTCGGCGGCGTCATCGTCGCGGCGATGCCCGAGCATGCGCCGCCCGCTTACGTCCGTTTCGCCGCGCCCGCGGGTCTCGCCGCGGTCGTCGTCACGCCGAAGATCGTGCTGCCGACGGCCGCGGCTCGGGCGCTCTTACCCGCCTCATACGATCGCAAGGACGTCGTGTTCAACATCCAGCGCGCCTCGCTACTCGCGGCGGCGCTCGCACATGGCGATCTCGGCGCACTGCGCGAAGCGAGTCGGGATCGCATCCACCAGCCGTACCGGGCACCGCTGGTCCCGGGGTTCGAAGAGATGCTCGCGTTCGCGATGCCGGATCTCTGCGCGATCGCGCTCTCCGGGGCGGGGCCGAGCGTAATCGCGCTCGTTACGGGCTCCGCCGGCGCGATCGGCGCGGCGATGCAGGGCGCCTTCGCGCGGGAGGGCATCGAGAGCGAAGCGTTCTCGCTCGCGATCGCCGCCGACGGCGTCGTTATCGAGCCGGCCCCGGCCTGAGCCGAGGCATCGCGCACGGCCTTTTCGGGTACGCCCTTGACCATGATCGAACAGAACGACCCCACGGCGAGCGGTCTCGGGGAGGCCGGCGTGCCGAACGAGGACCTCGACGATCGCGAGCGGCGCCTCGGTAAAGAGCACGAAGCGCTCGCGCAGCGGGCGGCGCAGGGAGGCGACGTCTCGGCCGACATGGCCCAGATCGCAGCCGACGAAGCCGACGTCGAAATCGAGCGGATGCACCGTGAAGCCGAAGCGAAGGATCCGGGCCGCCAGTAGCCGCGTTCCGAAGACGTGATGGACATAAAACGGTCTGGTCTTTTCGCGTCACTCCGTAGCGGCGGGCGAGAGACATAGAGCGCGGCGGTGCGCGGCAGCCGGACCGGTTCGACCCGGCTCGCGCTGCCGTGCTCGGGGGGACGGAACGGGATCGCTGGCTGCCGTACCGGAGCGTGCTGCGGCTACTCGCTCTTCCGGAGCGTGCGACGGTCGTCGACTTCGGCGCCGGCACCGGCGTCGTTGCCATTCCGCTCGCTCTCGACCGTCCCGGCGTCACGGTCGTCGCGTTCGACGAGCAGCCCGCGATGCTCGAGCGCCTCCAAGCGGCCGCAGGAGCGGTGCCGCCGGCGAATCTCGTCGCGACGGGCTCCGAGGGCATTGCGGCCTTCATGGGATCGGCGCAGCGCGTGCTCGCGCTCAACGTGTTGCACGAAGCGGGCGACGCGTCGCTGCGGCAGATACGGGAGCTGCTCGCAAAGGACGGCTACGTCGTCGTGATCGATTGGCGCGCCGACGTCGAGCGAGGCGTCGGACCGCCCGCGGCGCACGTCTTGACCGCAGCCGAGGCAACCGCGCGTCTCGAGGCGGCCGGCTTCGCCGTCACGGACGGCTCGGCCGAAGACTTTCCGTACCATTACGTGCTGCTCGCGCGCGAACGGGCCGCGCCGGAACGGCCGTACGCCGAGCTCGTCGCGCGGCTGCGAGCGTCTGCTGGAACGCGGCTCGCGATCGACACGGCGAGCGGCACCTTCGAGGGTTACGTGCTCGTCGACTGGCTCGGGGATTCGAGCGTCACCCTGCTCGTTGCGGAGCGTCCCGGCGACGATCCGTCGCGCGCGTTCGTGATCGATCTCGCCTCGATCGGCGCCGTGCGCGGGGTCTGAGCGGCCCGTGACCGAACCGGCCGCCTTATGATTCACGTCAACGTGGGTTCTCCGGTCGGCACCTACAGCGTGAGTACGGGTTCGTTCTTCCGGTACGTCGTGCGGCTCTCGGAGCAGGGTCTCGCCCTCGGCGCCGCCGACCGCGAAGCGCTCGGCATCCTCGATGCGATCCCAAACGCGTTTGTCGACGACGACGAGACTTCGGGACATGGCTGGCGTGTCGTGCCGGCGAGCTCGATGGAAGACTGGGCCGTCCTCGAGGCGACGCCGCAGCGCCTGCGCTCGGCGCTCTTGACGGCACGCCGGCTGCTCTGGGAGCACGCCGCACCCGTCGGTATCACGGCCCAGGAAATTGTCAGTGTCGAAGAAGAGATCGAAAAGGTGCTCGCGGTGCTGCAACGCGCAGAGGCCGCCGGCTTCAGCGTCAACGTGAGCTACGTCTCGTGAAGCGCAAGCGCCGGCGCCGAGTCGGCGGAGGTGGCACATAGGTCGTCGCCGTTCGCCCGGGGCGGCCGGCCTCTTCGGGCAGATACCGAATTGCTTCGTCCGAAAATCGGTACCGTCCGGCGGGCAGGCTCTCTCGCCGAGCAAACGGCACGAAGTGATTGCCCGGTTGCGCAAAACCATTCGGTTCGATCGTGCCGTACCGGCCGGCGTTCGTTATCGTCCGCCCATTCTCGAGACTCGTAAGCGCAAACGAATCGGCTCCATCCGCCGTGAGCGATCCCGCGAGGAAGACGAGGGCCACGGCGAGGAGGCCGTCACGCACGGCGAGCGCGCACCGCTTCATCGTAGAGATCGCTCGACAGATCAGCTTCGAGTCGCCTGTCGGGGCCGAGGTCGAAGGGGATGTTCGTTCCGAACCGATCCGGCGGTTAGCAGACGAGCCGACACCATCGTGCGTGCGGCCTCCGTCGTGGCCTTCAATCGCGCGATGATCGACCTCTTCGCACGCGTGCCAACACGAGAACGAACGTTGCGCGGCAGTCTCTCCGGCGACTATTGCTTGTTGTTGAAGAGGCCGCCGAAGACGCCGCCGACGTTGCTCGTTCCGCCGGTCTGCGTCGCGCCCTCCGGCGCCGGCGCGTGGTAGGTCATCGACTGGATGCCGATTCGGCCCGGTCCCGTGAAGCGGTTCATCTGCAGCGCGACGCCGCCGACGAGCGCGCCGAGCGCGCCGAGGAAGCCGCCGCCGCCTTGCGATTGCAGGACGCTGATCGTATCCATCCGGACGGACGAATCTTTCCAGAGCCAGCCGCCCGGTTCGACATCGAGCATCTCGCCCGGCTGCAGCGTCTTCTCGAAGACGTTGCCGTAGCCGTGGAGGAGCAGCAACCCTTCGCCCTGCGGCGATTGGAAGCGGTCGACGAACAGGCCGCTACGCGAGAAGAAGACGTTCGCGATTCCGGTCTGCCAGAAGAAATTGTACGTGACGTTCGTCGTCGCGAGCAGAAACTGGTGTTCGCGCACGTCGACCGACTGACCCGGACTCAGGCGGAGCGTGACGATCTGGCCCGGTGCTTCACGACTGAACGAAAGGTTGCCCGGGCCCTTCGCCGTCGAGATGAAGATCTGCAGCCCCGAGAAGAAACGTTTCGCCGCGTTCTGCAGGCCCATGAATCCGAGCGTGACCTGCGGCTGCTTCCACAGCAAGATATGGTGTTCGAAGTAGACGCTGAGTTGCGTCCCGAGCTCGACGTCGACGACCGGCACGAGCTGGCCCTCGACTTTGACGCTGAGGTCGGCGATGCGGATCGCCGTCTGCGGATTCGCGCTCTCGGGGACGGGTTCGGTGTACGCGCCGTAGCTCGAGATCTCGGGCGCGGGCGCGCCGCAGGTCGCGCAGAAACGCGCACCGGGAGCGAGCGGGGACTGACACGTTGGACAGTTCATGCGGATCTCCAAGGCGGGCGGCGACGGAGCGACGTCCGGGCCACTTCGAGCTTGCCGCTCCGGTTCCGCGCGCGGTCTACGGCGTCTCCTCACGTTCGCGCGGATGTGCGCGGTCGAACTGCTCCAGCATCCGGCGGGCCGAGACTTTCGTGTAGACCTGGGTCGTCGCGAGCGATTCATGGCCGAGCAGCTCTTTGATCACGAGCAGATCGGCGCCGTTTTCGTAGAGATGCGTCGCGAACGAATGGCGCATCGTATGCGGCGTCGCGTGCGCCTCGACGCCGCTGAGCGCGACGAAGAGCCGGAAGATCTTGTAGAGACTCGACTCCGAGAGCCGCCGGCCGCTGCGGCTGACGAAGAACGCGGGCTCGGGCGTCCGGGGGCGATGCGCGAGATAACTCCGCATCGCCTCCGCTGCCGCCGTCGTGATCAGGACCGCCCGGTCTTTATTGCCTTTGCCGCCGACGACGCGCATCTCGCGGCGATCGAGATCGACGTCGCCGAGATCGAGTCCGAGCAGCTCCGATCGACGGACGCCGCTGCCGTAGAGCGTCTCGAGGATCGCCCGGTCGCGCAGCCGCTGGAAATCGGTACGTCCCGCGACGGTCGTTCGCAAGATCTTGTCGATATCGCCCACGTCGAGGGCCTTCGGCAGCGACCGGCCGATCTTCGGCGACTCGACCTCCGCTGCGGGGTTGGCGTCGCGCCGTCCGGTGAGCTTGAGGAACTTGTAGAACGTGCGGAGTGACGAGAGTTTGCGCCGGATCGAGCGCGCGGAGTAGCTCCGCGAATCGGTGAGGTGCGCCGCGTACGCGGCGATCTGCCGCGTCGTCGCCTCCGGCAGTCGCGCGTACGGCGGCGCGCGGTGCGTCTTCAGGTTGCCGTCGTCCTCGCAGGCGGCGAGGTAGGACCCGAAGCTCTCGCAGTCACGCACGTACGCGACGATCGTCCGCGGCGAGGCCGCGCGCGCGCGCAGATAGCCGTCGAAGCCGGCGACGAGCGGATCGCCCGACCGGTAGGGTGCCGTCTCGTAGACTCGCCGGACCACGCGCGCCATCGCCTCTTCCCTCTCCGCGTACAAAGTAACGATAATCGGAATTTCCGTTACTTTGCTTCGGCTCGATTTCCCTCCTATCGCAAGGCCGGCTGCGAAGGGTCGGCACCGCAACGTCGAACGCCCTAGTCGATGGTGAGGCCGAAGCGATGACGACGCCGATCGCGTTCTCGAGTCCCGTCCACCAGGTCGTGTTTTGGCTCGCCTACGTCGGCTGGTTCGTGCCGGAGATCGTGCGTGGCCGTACCTTGCGCGCCTCCGCCGGCCGCGACGATCGCGGGTCGTATGGGGTCGTCGTCGGCGGCATCTGGGTCGCCGTCGCGCTTGCGTTCGCCTCCGCCGCGATCGTCCCGGCGACGTCGTTCGTACGAGATCGCGAAGTTTGGTTCGTCACGGGGATCGTCCTCATGATCGCCGGCGTCGCATTCCGGACGTACGCGATCCGCACGCTCGGCCGTGCGTTCACCTTCGAGGTTGCGACGCGCTCGGATCAGATCGTCTGCGAACGCGGGCCGTACCGGTACATCCGGCATCCCGCATACGCGGGGACGCTCGTGACGCTGCTCGGAATCGGACTCGCACTCGGCAACTACGGCGGTGCGCTCGCCGCCGTCCTCGTCGGCGGCGCGGCGCATGCGTATCGCATCGCCGTCGAAGAGCGCGTGCTACGGCGCGAGCTCGGCGAAGCCTACGTCGCTTACGCGAGCCGGACGCGGCGACTCATTCCGTTCGTCTTCTGAGCGCGAAGCCGCCGCACGGGGAGGTGCGGCGGCGGAGCGTTAGGAGGCTTTGAGTTCCTCGCGGACGTTGGTCGAGTAGAACGACGCGTTCTGTTTGCCCTGGAGCGCTTCGCGCGAGAACGTGATCAGATGATGGCTCACGAGGCTGATGTGGATCATGCGCTCGATGTCGCCGGCCTTGAGCGCAGCTTTTGCCATACGCCAAAACGTCCGGCGGTAATCGCTGAACACGCCGACGCGCACGAAGAGGTTCGCGAGCAGCCGCAGCGCCGTCTTGATATTGCGGAGATTCAGGCGCTGCTTCGTGATCGGCGGCGTGATCCGGTTCGGGAACGTGTGCGTGACGTTGTGGGCGAAGCGCCGGTAGATCGCCTCCGGTGAATACACGATGGCAAACGTCTTGCGCCAGGCGGCGACGACCTCGTCGTACGGCATCAAGAACTCGACGTTCGATTCGCGACCGGGCGCTTCGATCAGCCGGTTCGCCTTCTGCAGACGCGTGTAGAGCGGCGTCCGCGGCAGCGCTTGCAGCAGGTTGATCGTGAGCAGCGGGATGTTCGACTCTTCGACGAAGCGCAAGATCGCATCCGGCGTCTCGGCCGTATCGGTATCGAGGCCCATGATCATGCCGGAGACGACTTCCAGGCCGAACGCGTTGAGCGTCGCGACGCCCTCGAGGATCGGCAACTGCTGATTGTGCTGCTTGTTCATCGACTTCAAGGCGACCGGATCGGGCGTCTCGATGCCGCAGAAGACCGTACAGAAGTAGGCGTCCTTCATCATCTGCAGGAGGTCCGGCGATTTTGCGATGTTGAGCGTCGCTTCGCAGGCGAACTGGACGGCGTAGCCGTTCTTCTTCTGCCAGTCGATCAGCGAGGGCAGTAGCAATTTTGCGGCCTTGCGGTTGCCGACGAAATTGTCATCGACGAAGTAGACCGCACGTTCGCCGCCGTTCGCGACGATCGCGTCGAGCTCCGCCGTGATCTGCTCCGGTGTCTTGAGGCGCGGGTTATTGCCATAGAGCGCGGGGATGTCGCAGAACTCGCAGTTGTACGGACAGCCGCTCGAAAATTGCACGCTCTGCAAGAAGTACTTCGAGAGGTCGATCAGGTGATAGGCGGGGACGGGAAACTCTGCGAGCGGCAGCCGTTCCTTCGTCTCGATCCTCACCTGCGCGGCGGGCCGCGCGACGCTCGCTTCGAGACGGGCGACGATCGCATCGGTCGCGTCGCCCATCTCGCCGACGTGCAGGTAGTCGAACTCCGGATAGTATTCGGGACAGCCCGAGACGGAGGGGCCGCCGAGGACCGTCACCTTCCCGGCCGCGTGCGCGCGACGGTTGATGTCGTTGATCTGAGCGCGCTGAATGTGCATGCCGCTGACGAAGACGATGTCGGCCCACGAGAAGTCGGCCTTCGTCGCCGGCTTCATGTTCTCGTCGACGAAACGGACCTCCCAGATCGCGGGCATGTAGGCGGCGATGACGAGGATGCCCTGCGGGGGCATGAACGCCTTCACGCCCATGATCGGGTACGCGTTGTCGAACGTGCCGAACGATTTCGTGTAGCGTGGAAACACGCAAAGGATGGTTCGGCGGACGTTCGCGGTGGCGCGTTTCATCGAGACTCCAAAATGGATCGGGCCGCGACGCGGCTCCGGTAGCGAAACCCATCGTGCGTACGACCGGTTCCTACCCGAAGTTCTCGATCTTGTGCCGCGAACGCTTCGCAGTCCTGCGCCGCGGCGCAGGCTCGCCGGGGGTCCGACGACACGGTACATCGTACATAGGCGCGGGAACCGCTCGAAGGGACGGATGACACGAAGAGGATGAGTGTGAACGCAGGCGGGCGGCCTCAGACGCCGGCCGACGTACGTGCGAGCTCGGCGCTCGAGTTCGCTCGCGGCATGATCGGGCGCGTCTCGCGGACCTTCGCGATCGGGATCTCGCTCTTACCGGGCGACCTCAATCGCGCCGTGCTCGTCGGCTATCTCCTCTGCCGGATCGCCGATACCGTCGAAGACGACGGCAGTCTGCCGGCGGCGCGCCGACAAGCGCTGCTGACGCGCTTCTTGCAGGCCTTCGACGACCGGTCGGTCGCCGGTTCGTTTGCAAGTGAAGCATCCGACGTCCGAGGGGCACCGGAGTACCGCGAGTTGATCGCCGGGACGGAGCACGTCTTTGCCGTCTTCGATTCGCTCCCGAAGCGAACGGGCGCGATCGTCGAACGTTGGACGCGAGAACTGACGAACGGCATGAACGAGTTCGTCGGCCGATATCCGGGCGGCATCCGGATCCAGACGCTCGACGAGTACAGACGTTACTGTTATTATGTGGCCGGGACGGTCGGCCATCTGCTGACCGATCTCTTCAGCGAACACTCGCGCCACATCAAACCGCGCGATTACGACAAGATGCTCGTCCATGCCGAGGCCTTCGGCGAGGCGCTGCAGACGATCAACATCCTCAAAGACATCGCGTGGGATTTCGAGCACGAGAACAGCGCCTACATCCCGGAGCAGCTGCTGCGCGATCGCGGGTCGAGTCACGCGACGATCCTGCACCGCGATTGGCTCCTGCAGAACCGCGAGGCGCTCTCGTCGCTCGTCGCCCTCGCGCGTGAAGACCTCCGGCGCTCTCTCGATTATTTCAATGCGATTCCGAAGATGGCCCTGACGGTGCGGCTCTTCTGCCTGCTGCCGATCCTCTTCGCCGTCGCGACGCTCCGCGAGATCGAACGGTCGACCGCGATGCTCGAGTCCGGCGGCGGCGTGAAGATCTCGCGAGACGAAGTCCGCTCGCTGATCCTTGCCGGCTCCGTCTCGACGATCAGCAACACGTCGACGCGTTGGCTCGTCACGACCACCGCCCGCGCGCGGTTCAAATTCGGGCTCGTGCGACCATAAGCTCCTCGGTCCGGCGTCTGACGCACATCTCGGAGATCGCGATCGACTTCCCGTGGACGACGATCGCGTTCTGGATCGCCGTCTCGATCGCCGGACTCGTTTCGTTCTTCCAACTCAAGTACGCGCTGTTGCCCGACATCACGTTCCCCGTCGTCGTCGTCAACGCGCGTACGACGCAGAGCGATCCGCAAGCGAACGAACGCGACGTCACGAACGTCCTCGAGGCGCGCTTCCGCGCGCTCAAAGGTGTGACAAGTATTCACTCAGTGACGTATCCGCAGTTCGTTTCGATCGACATGGCCTTCGACGTCGGGAACGCGCTCGAGGTGCACCGGGCGCAGGTCGAGGAGGCGATCGACGGCCTGCAACTGCCGGCCGGCACGAGCACGACCGTCGTGCCGATCAATCTCAACGAGTCGCCCGTCGTCACGTACGCGATCACGCAGCACGGCCGCTCGATGGCAAATCTCGCGAGGGTCGGGAACGAGCGCGTGCGTCCCGTGCTGCTGCGGGTGCCGGGCGTGCTCAAGGTCGACGTCGTCGGCGACAGTTCGAGCGGGAGCGACGCCTCGGCGTACCGGGTCGACGGCGAGAGCGCGATCGGCGTCTCCGTCGTCAAGCGTTCCGATGCGAACACGCTAGAGGTCGCGAGCGCCGTCAACGATCAGATCGCCGGCATCCAGGCGAGCGTGCCGAGCGTGACGATCCGGCGCACGGCGACGCAGGCGACGTATATTCGTCAGGCGACGCAGGCGACGACCGAGGCGCTGGGTCTCGCCGTCCTGCTCGCGATTCTCGTCATCTATCCGTTCCTGCGCGACTTTCGCGCGACCGTCATCTCGGCGATCGCGATCCCCGTCTCGCTGCTCGGCACCGCGCTCGTGATGCGGCTCTTCCACTTCGATCTCGAATCGATCACGCTGCTCGCCCTCGCCCTCGTCGTCGGCGTGATCTTGGACGACGCGATCGTCGCGGTCGAAAACATCGTCCGCCATCTCGAAGCCGGCGAGACGCCGATCGAAGCGGCGCTCAAAGCGAACCGCGAGATCGGGCTGACGCTGATCGCCGCGAGCCTCACGATCGTCGCCGTCTTCCTGCCGATCGGCCTGATGGGCGGGACGCTCGGCCAGTTCTTCAAACCCTTCGGGCTCACGGCGTCGGCCGCCGTGCTGCTCTCGCTGCTCGCCGCGCGGACGCTCTCGCCGACGCTCGCCGCGTGGTGGCTGCGGGCGCGCAAGAAACGCACGGAGCGCGATGTCGACGTCTCGCTGCGCTACCCGTTCTACCGTCTCGCGCTCGAGTGGTCGCTGCGCCATCCGATCGCGGTCGTCGCGCTCGCCCTCGTTTCGTTCGTCGCCGGGCTCGCGCTCATTCCGTTCATTCCGAAAGGGTTCATCCCGCATCTCGATCGCGGCGAGTTCCAGATCGCCTTCCAGACGCCCGCCGGCACGGAGCTCTCCGATACGATCGCGGCCGCGCAGCGGCTCGAGACGGCCGCGCGCGCGAATCCCGACGTGCTCCACGTCTACACCGTGATCGGCGCGCGCTCCGGACAATCGAACGTCGGCACGGTCGACGTCACGCTCCGGCCGGATCGGCGTTCGACGACGTACGACGTCGAGAACGTCGTGCGGCCGGTCCTGCCCGAGCTCGACGGCGTGACGGTCAGCGTGAGCGATATTCCGTTCGTCGGCAGCGATGCGACGAAGCCGCTCGAGTTCGCGCTGCTCGGCCAGAACATGACGCGGCTGCACGACTACGGCCGCCAGATGCAGGCCCAGCTCGCGAAGGTACGCGGCATCGTCGATCTCTCCGTCACGGGCATCTCGAACGGCACGCCGTTCACGGCGATCGAACACGTCGAGGGCCACCGCGCCGTCCGGTTCGCAGCCGACCTCGCCAATAACGTTCTCGTCGGCGACGCGGACGACGCCGTGACGAAGCTCGCGCGCAAGATCTTGCCAAAAGACGTGAAGCTCAGCTTCGGGGGAAACTCGGCGGACGCGGCGACCACCTTCCGCGGGTTCGGCATCACGCTCGGCCTGTCGGTCGTCGCGATCGTCGTCGTCCTCGTCGCGCTCTTTCGCGGCTGGGTCGATCCGCTCGTCATCAGCCTCGGACTGCCGCTCTCGATCGTCGGCGCCTTCTTCATGCTGTGGATCACGCGCGCGGAGTTTGGCATGATCTCGCTCATGGGCGTCGTCTTCCTCTTCGGCCTCGTCAACAAGAACGCGATCCTGCTCGTCGACCGGATCGAACGCCTGCGCGAGTACGGCCTGCATCGCACGAACGCGATCGTCGAGGCGGGCTCGCAGCGCCTGCGGCCGATCGTCATGACGACGGCGGCGACGTGCCTCGGCATGCTGCCGATCGCTCTCGGCTTCGGCGCGGGCGCGGAGCTGCGTCAGCCGATGGCCGTCGCGATCATCGGCGGGCTCCTGACGAATACGGCGCTCAGCCTGATCGTCATCCCGGTCTTCTACACGATCGCGGACGACATCCGGCAGCGCACCGCGCGCAAGTGAGCGCGCGCGTCGCCTTTCTCACGGGCGGCACGGGTTTCGTCGGAGCGAATCTCGCGCGCGCGCTCCTCGCGGAGGGATGGCGCGTGCGCGCGCTCGCCCGCCCCGCGAGCGACCTGCGAAATCTCGAGGGCCTGGACGTCGAGATCGTGCGCGGCGACCTCGGCGAGGAGACGGATCTGCCGCGCGCGCTGCGCGGCAGCGACGCGCTCTTTCACGTGGCGGCGCACTACAGTCTGGCGCGCCGGGACGCAGCGGAGTTGCAGCGCAGCAACGTCGCGGGCACGCGGCGGATTCTCGCGGCGGCCCGAACGGCCGGCGTCGGGCGCACCGTCTACACGAGTTCCGTCGCCGCGATCGGCGTGAAGTCGGGCGGTATCGCGGACGAGTCGTATCAGAGCCCGCGCGAGCGCTTGATCGGCGCGTACAAACGCTCGAAGTTCGATGCGGAAGCGGAGGCCGTCGCCGCGGCGCGGGGCGGTCAGGACGTCGTGATCGTGAATCCGTCGACGCCGATCGGAGCCTGGGATCGGAAGCCGACCCCGACCGGCGACCTGCTGCTGCGCTTCTTCCGCGGGCGAATGCCGGCTCTCGTCGATACGGGACTGAACTTCGTCGACGTCGCGGATGTCGCGCGCGGCCATCTGCTGGCCTGCGACAAAGGCCGCAGCGGCGAGCGTTACATTCTCGGCGGCGAGAACGTCTCGATGCGCGTGCTGCTGCAACGCGCGGGTGCGATCGCGGGTCTCGAGGCTCCGAAGGTCGTCATCCCGCATGTCATCCCGCTCGTCATCGCCCATATCGACGAATACGTCGTCGCTCCGCTCCTGCGGCGCGCGCCCTCGATTCCGATCGACGGCGTCCGCATGAGCCGAGAAGCAATGTACTACGATACGTCGAAGGCTCGGGATCGACTCGGCTTCGATCCCCGTCCGATCGACAGCGCGATCCAGGCCGCCTTTCGCTGGTTTGGCGAACACGGATATCTTTCCAGGAGTAGATGACACGATATGGCAGTGACCGTCAGACAAGCCGCGATGATCGGCGCCTACGTGGTCGCGCAGAAGCTCAAGGGCCGGAAGAAATTCCCGCTGACGCTGATGCTCGAGCCGCTTTTCCGCTGCAACCTCGCATGTAGCGGATGTGGCAAGATCCAACACCCGGTCGATGTGTTGCGCAAGCATCTCACGGTCGAGCAGTGCTTCGCCGCCGTCGACGAATGCGGCGCCCCGGTCGTCGCCATTCCCGGCGGCGAGCCGCTGCTCCACCCGCAGATCGACGAGATCGTGCGCGGCCTCGTCGCCCGCAAGAAGTTCGTGTACCTCTGTACGAACGCGATCAAGCTCGAGGCGAGCCTCGACAAGTTCACGCCATCGGAGTATCTGTCGTTCTCGGTCCATCTCGACGGCATCAAGCACGTGCACGACAAAGCCGTCGCGCGCGACGGCATCTTCGAGATCGCCGTCAGCGCGATCAAGGCGGCCAAGGCCCGTGGCTTCCGCGTGACGACCAACACGACGATCTTCAACGACGCGAAGCCCGCCGAAGTCCAAGAGTTTTTCGACTTCGCGACGTCGCTCGGCGTCGACGGCATGATGATCTCGCCCGGCTACCCGTACGAGAAGGCGCCGGACCAGTCGCATTTCCTGCACCAGTCGCAGACGAAGGCACTCTTCCGCGAGATCATGGCGCCGTACCGGTCGAATCCGAAGCGCTGGAACTTCAACGCCTCGCCGCTCTTCCTCGACTTCCTCATGGGTGAAAAAGACTACGACTGCACGCCGTGGGGCATGCCGTCGTACAGCCTCTTCGGCTGGCAGAAGCCCTGCTATCTCGTCGGCGAAGGCTACTACGATACCTACGAGGAGCTGCTCACGAAGACCGAGTGGTCGAACTATGGCAAGAAGAGCGGCAACCCGAAGTGCGTCGACTGTATGGTGCACTGCGGCTTCGAACCGACCGCCGCCGACGACTCGATGAAGCCGGAGAATATCTGGCGTTCGATGACGAGCGTCGTCGGCGTCTAGAGCCGTGTTCGATACGGTCGTCGTCACGCGCGGCGCGGAAGAACGCGCCGTGCGGGAAGCGCTCGCGCGCGCGGGCGCTCGTCCGCGCGTGATCGCTACCGGGATCGGACCGCGCGCCGCGGCCCTCGCGGCCGCGACCGTACTCGCCGAACGCCCGGCGCACGCGCTCGTGATCGGCACCTGCGGCGCGCTCGTGCCGTCGCTCGGCATCGCCGACGTCCTGCTCTACGGGCGCGTCCGTTCCGTCTTCGGCGATCCGATCGTGCTCGATGGCGGCGTCGCCGAGGCCGTCTTCGACGCCTATCCGGCCGCACTCAGCGGCATCTGCGGCATCTCGACCGACCGTATTGCGACGCGTGCCGCGGAGAAACGCGCGCTGAGCGCGCGGTTCCAGGCCCACGCCGTCGACATGGAATCGTACGAGATCGTCCGCGCGCTGCAAGGCGAGCGCGTTCCCGTCGCCGTCGTCCGGATCGTGAGCGACGTCGCGACGGGCGATCTGCCGGACCTCAACTGCGCCCTCACCGGGTCGGGCGAGCTCGATCCCTCGTCGCTCGCGCTCTCACTGCTCGCGGCACCCCTCGGCACCCTGCGCCTTGCGATGAACGGGGGCGCGGCCGTGGCGCGCTTCGCGCCCGTGCTCGCCGCCCTGTTCTCCTCCGGGAGCCCCGCCGTACGATCCGTCGCCGCTCGGTAACGCTATCCCGCGAGGACGCCGGATTCGGCGGGCGTGAGCGGCAGCAGCGAACCCGGGCCGCTCGTGAGGTCGAGTAGCCGCTCGAAGATCCGGCGTCGCAGCGACGTCGCGGCCGGCGCGAGATCGAAGACGGTCGAGAACCAGAGGCCGTCGGCCGCATACCGGACGATCTCGGCGACGACGGGGTCGATGCCGTCCTCGCCGAGCCGGCGCCGCCAGCCGTCGTACGCCCGGCGCAGCGGCGCGAGCAGTTGGACGTTCGTCGCGACGGCGGCGATGATGCCGGCCGAGATCCGCAGCGACCACGTCACGGTTCCATCCGGATCGAGACACGCCCGGACGAAGGCTCGCGCGAAGCTGCCGGGGCCCTGTTCGCCCGCGAGGTGCCGCGCGAGGTCGATTTCGAAGGCGGCGATCAGATCTTCGATCATCGCTGCGATCAGCGAATCCTTCGTCGCGAAATGGTGCAAGATGCCGCCCTTCGAGAGCCCGGCGCGCTCGGCGACGGCATCGAGGGTGAGCTTCGAGACGCCGAGTTCCCCGACGACGTCCGCTGCCGCTTGCAGCACGGTACGACGCGTCGTCTTGCCTGATCCGCGAACGGCCATCGTCCGTCTCCCTCGAACTCGAAACCAATGCAACCGGCCCGGCGTCACGCAGCAGGGTCGCTGCAGGGCCATACAGTACCGTCTAGCCGGACGGTTTTCCCGCCGCGAATTTGCCTGGAGGAACGCCCCACCGTAATGTTTACGCTCGCGACCGAGCCCGATTCGAGATCAGCTCCTCGCCTCGACGACGCGATCAAGCGTGCGACGCGGGCGATGCTGTCGCGCCAGGCGGCGGACGGGCATTGGGTCTTCGAACTCGAGGCCGACGGCACGATCCCCTCCGAGTACGTCATGCTCGGGCATTTTCTCGGCGAGATCGACGAAGCGCTCGAGGACCGGATCGTGCGCTACCTGCTGCGCATCCAGAGTGCCGACGGCGGCTGGCCGCTGTTCTACCGCGGCGACTCGGATATCAGCGCCTCGGTCAAGGCGTATTTCGCGCTGAAGCTCGCGCGCGTCGACGTCGACTCGCAGCCGATGGTGCGCGCGCGTGCGCGCATCCGTTCGCTCGGCGGCGCCGCACGTTGCAACGTCTTCACGCGGTTCGCACTCGCAATTTTCGGTCAGGTGCCGTGGCGCGCCGTGCCGGTGATGCCGATCGAGATCATGCTCCTGCCGAAGTGGTTCTTCTTCCACCTCGACAAAGTCTCGTACTGGTCGCGCACGGTCGTCGTTCCGCTACTCGTCCTCGCGGCCGTGCGGCCGCTCGCGCGTAACCCGCGCGGCGTCGATATCCGCGAACTCTTCCTCGTGCCCCCGGAGAGCGAACGCGGGTACATGCGTCCGCCCGCGCACGCCTCGAAGCTCGCGCGCGTCTTCTACGCCGTGGACTCCCTCCTGCGGATCGCCGACCCCTTCGCGCCGAAGGCGCTCCGTGCGCGCGCGCTCGCGGCGGCGATGCGTTTCATCAAGCCGCGCCTCAACGGCCGCGACGGTCTGGGCGCGATCTTCCCCGCGATGGCCAATGCCGTCATGGCGCTCGATGCGATGGGCGCGACCGCGAGCGATCCGGATCTCGCGGCCGCGAAGCGCGCGTTGCACGATCTTGTCATCCACCGCGGTGAGGAGTCGTATTGTCAGCCGTGCGTGTCGCCGATCTGGGATACCTCACTCGTCGTGCACGCGCTGCTCGAGACGGGCGATCCCGAGACCGCGAAGCCCGTCGCCGACGCGAACGCGTGGCTGCTCGGCCGCCAGGTGACGCAGTTCGCCGGCGACTGGGCCGTCAAGGCCCCGAAGCTGCGCTCCGGCGGCTGGGCCTTCCAGTATTGGAACGACTTCTATCCGGACGTCGACGATACGGCCGTCGTCGCGATGGCGATGCATCGCGAGAGCCCGACGGCGTACCGCGCCGCGATGGATCGCGCCGCCGACTGGGTGCTCGGGATGCAGAGCCGCGGCGGTGGCTGGGGTGCCTTCGATATCGATAACGATCACGTCGAGCTCAACCTCATTCCGTTCGCCGATCACGGCGCGCTGCTCGACCCGCCGACCGAAGACGTGACGGCGCGCTGCATCGGGATGCTGCTCCAATTCGGCTACGCGGTGACCCATCCGGCGGTCGCGCGCGGTCTGCGCTACCTGCGCGACGCGCAGCAGGCCGACGGCTCGTGGTACGGCCGCTGGGGTTCGAACTACGTGTACGGCACCTGGTCCGTACTCAACGCCTTCCGCGCCGCGGGCGAGACGGCGCGCACCTCACCGGCGGTCCGTCGTGGTGTCGAGTTCCTCTCGAACACCCAGCAGCCCGACGGCGGCTGGGGCGAAGATTTAGGGACGTACTATCCGGAGCTGCGCGGTCTCTGCAAGGAGAGCACGGCGAGCCAGACCGCGTGGGCGTTGCTCGGGCTCATGGCCGCGGGCGAAGAGCGTTCGGAGGCCGTCGCGCGCGGCGTCTGCTACCTGCTCGAGCGCCAGAACGCGGAGTCGCTCTGGGACGAAGAATGGTATACGGGCGTCGGCTTCCCTCGCGTCTTCTACCTACGCTACCACGGCTACCGCGCGTTCTTTCCGCTGCAAGCGCTCGCGCGCTATCGCAACGTCGCGCTGCGCGGCGACAAACTCGGAGCGCACGGCTTCTAGGCTCTTCTCGAAAGGCGACCGGCTCGCGGAACGGAGTCACTCTGGCAGCACGCGCTCCTTCGCTTTCACGAGACGGAGCATCGCCTCGTTGTACGGGGTCGCGACGCCGGCGCGGCGCCCGGCGGAGACGATCGCGCCGTTGATCTGCTCGATCTCCGTCTTGGCGCGCGCGTTGAGGTCGACCGTCATCGAATTGCGGCCGTCGATGCTCGAGGCGATGACGCCGCGCACGTACTCCCAAGGGTCGGACATCGGAAGCGCGATCTTCATCGCCTTCGCGACGGCGGCACCCTCGAGGACGATCGCGCGCGCGAGGTCGGCTGCATCGGGGTCGCGTTCGACAATCGCGTTCTTCGCATCGAGGAGCGCTGCGACCGGGTTGATCGCCGCATTCGCGATGAGCTTGCCCCAGAGATGCGGGGCGATATCGTACACGACCGAGGCATCGAGACCGGCCCGCTGCAGCAGTTGCATCACGGTCTGCGAGGTCGAGTGCGAGGCGCCGGCGCTCCCGAGGACGGTCGTGCCGACGCCGAGCCGGCGCGAGCGTCCGAAGCCGATCGAGATGCCGGCGACGTTCGTGATCCCGATGAGGAGCGGAACGGTGCCGCCGACCGCCGCCTTGATCGCCTCCTCGTTGCCGAGACCGTTCTGCAGCGAGATGATCGGCGTCGCGGGGTTGAGTTGCTGCGCGTACGGACGCAGGGCGGCGAGCGTGAACGGCGCCTTGACAAAGACGAACAGATAGTTCGTCGCGTACGTTTTGGCAGGATCTTGCGTCGCGGTCACGGGCCGTACCGGCGCGTCGTCCACGCTGACGCCGCCCTGGGCCGCGATCGCATCGACGACGTCGCCGCGGACGTCGACGAGCGTCACGTCGGCGTGCTCGGCGAGATAGTACGCGAAGACCGTGCCCATCGCGCCCGCACCGAGGATGGCCACGCGTGGACGCATCATCGCCTGCCTCCGCCGCCGGGCCATGCGGAACGCGTCGAGGCGAAGAGCCCGATCGTGATGATGCCTGCGAGAAAGCCGCCGATGTGCGCGAAGTAGGCGACGCCGCTCGTCAGAGCGTCGCCGCCGTCGACCGTGCCGAAGCCGTGTTCGAACTGCAAGAGGGCCCACGCGCCGATGAAGAGGGCTGGTACGAAGAGGCCATACGGCCCGAAGCGGGCGAGCGGATGCACGATGAGGTACGCGCCGAGGAGCCCGGCGATCGCCCCGGATGCCCCGACGACGGGCACGTGGCTCGAGGGTGCCGCGCCGATGACGGCGAGCGAGCCGAAGGTCCCGCACGTGAGATAGAAGGCGACGAAGCGGACGGCACCGAGCGCCCGTTCGATGGGCGGTCCCGCGAGGCCGAGGACGATGAGATTGCCGGCAAGATGCGGCCAGCTCGCGTGGACGAACTGCGCCGTGACGAGGGTCAGCACGGGCAGCGGCGCCCCCGGCTGCGCGAGCACGATCCCATGCGTCACGTCGTACGGAATGAGCGCGAAAGCGTCGATCGAGCGGGAATCGCCGCGCCCGACTTCGAGGGCGAAGACGGCGCTCTCGAGGAGCACGAGCGTCGCGACGGCGGGTTCGACGGACCGCGGGCGCGCGCGCACGTTCAGAAGCCGAACTGCAGTCCGAGAACCGCGCGACGATCGGCATGGTTCAGATCACGCGCGCCGCCGAAGAGCTCGAACTTGGGATTCGGCACGAGGTTGAGGTATGCGTCGAGCGTGGGATGCCGCAGATCGTACACCCGGGTCTCGAGACCGACGTTGTGCAGCGTCTGGAAGCGGGCGAGGAGGCCGGCCTGCGAGTAGAGGACGCCGCCACCGTAGGTGAGTCCCGGCTGGTTCTTTTCGAGCAGGACGTTGGCCGTCGCGCCGACCGGGCCGCCCGTATCGTTGACGCCGGCGACGAAGCTGGTCGCGGCGCGCGGCAAGAGCGTGAGGTTGAAGTCGCTCTGCGGGCCGCGGTCCGGCGAGAGCAGGCGCTGCCCGTTCCGGCCCTGCGAACCCGGCCGTAGCGGCGCGAGCTCCGAGATGCGCACGTCGATGCGCACGAGGTCTTTCGTGAAACCGGAGATGCGGCTCTTGAGCGCCGCAACGTCGAGTCGCTTGACGCCCGGGCGCGTGCCGCCGGAGCCGGGAGCCACCGAGGCGCCGGACAAGGGCGATGCGCCGGGTACGGGCGATGCACCGGGCAGGGGCGGCGCGCTCGAGGCGACCGGCTGCGGAAAGTTCGAGGGCAGCGGCGTCGCGCCGGTATCGACGCCGTAGACCTCGCTCGTGCCCCCGACTTGACCGATCAGCGAGTTCACTTTCTGTGAGGTCGCATCGAGGTTCGCGACCGTGTCGCGCAGCTGCAGCTGCGTCTGCTGATTTCCGGTCACCTGCCGCAGGTCGTTCGTCAGCTCGGCGAGCGTCTTCGAGGTGAGCGCGAAGTTCTTCGTCGTATCCTTGAGACTCGTCTTGACCTGCGGGTCGACGGCGATCGACCGCAGCGAATCCACGCTATCGCCGAGCGATTTCGAGGTCGACTGTAGCTGGGCGAAGAGCGCGTCGATCTTCGGAGAGTCGCGCCGGGCCGTGGCGTTCAGGGTCGTCGTCAGGGCGTTCACGTTGCCGCCCGACTGCGAGAGCAGGCTCGAGAGCTGCGTCGTGAGCGCCGAGGCCTGCGAGGAGAGCCGGGTGAGCGATTGATTCGCGTTGATCGTCACGCTGTTCGCGTTGCGCAGCGTCGCATCGAGTTCGCGCAGCAGCTTCGGTTCGGCACTCTGGAGCTGCGCGAGCACGGAGTCGACGCGTTGCACTTCGCCCGAGCCCTGTTCGAGGAGCTCGGAGATCGACTGCGGATTCGTCCCCTGCGGCTGCTGATCGATCGGCTGGACCTCGTGGGGCACGGTCGCGATGTCGACGCCCGTCTCGAGCGGCACGATGTCGAGGGCCGGTTCGCCCGTGATCGGCGCGACGATGACATATTTCGAGTGCTGCGGGATATTGATGCCGGGCTTGATCGCCATGATGACGTCCGTCGTGAAGTCGGGCTGCAGCCGCACTTGATCGACGCCGCCGACCGGTACGCCGCTCAGATAGACGACCGCGCCCTGACGGAGTCCCTGGGCCGTCTTGAAGTGCACGCCGACTTTGTATCCGCCGGCGCGCGTCCCGATATCCGAGATCACGTAGAAGACGGCGAAGACCGCGGCGAGACCGAGGATGGAAAAGATTCCGACTTGGGCCTGTTTGCTCATCGTGCTTCGGACCGCATCCGCTAGAGCGGAATCGGGCCGACCTCGCTTCCTTGCAAGAATTGTTGGACGATGGGATTCGGGGAGTTGCGGACTTCCTCGAGCGTGCCGTATTCGATGATGGCGCCTTCGAAGAGCATGGCGATATAGTCGGCCATCGAGAAGATCGATTCGAGGTCGTGCGACACGACGACGGCGGTCGAGTCCAGTTGGTTTCGCAGCCGCACGATCGTGTCCGTCAGGACGTGCGTGATGATCGGGTCGAGCCCGGTCGTCGGTTCGTCGTAGAGGACGGTCTCGGGATTCATCACGGTCGCGCGTGCGAAGCCGGCGCGCTTGCGCATGCCGCCGGAGAGCTCGTCCGGTAGGGAGTTCTTGACGTGCGCGAGGCCGACGGAATCCAGCGTCGCGACGACGATGCGGTCGATCTCGGGCTCGCTCTTCTTCGTGTGTTCGCGCAGCGGCATCGCGACGTTGTCGCCGATCGACAGACTGTCGAAGAGCGCGGCGAACTGAAACGAGAAGCCGACGCGCTGACGGTATTCGACGAGCTCGCGCCGGCCGAGCGACGAGAGGTCGCGGCCGCCGATCATGACGCGGCCCGCCGACGGTTTCGTCAGACCGTTCAAGAGCCGCAGGATCGTCGACTTCCCGGCCCCCGAGAGACCGATCAGGCACGTGATCGCGCCTTCGACGATGTCGAGCGAACAGTGCTGGAGGACGACCTTCTGGCCGTACCGCAGCGTCACGTCGTCGATCGTCGCCCAGATCTTGCGCCCGGAGGCGCTCACGAAATCGACCGGAACATGATGAACGACAGCAAGAAATTGGCAAAGAAGATCAGGATGATCGAGACGACGACCGATCCCGTCGTCGCGCGGCCGACACCCGCCGCTCCGCCGCGCGTGTTCAGTCCCTGATAACAACTTACCGTGACGACGATGACGGCGAAGACGAGTGCCTTGATCATGCCGAGCAAGAAGTCGTTGAAGTGGCCGAGCTGGCGCGTCGATTCGACGAACTCGTCGTAGCCGATCCCGGCCGCGGCCTTGGCAAGAAAGGCGCCGCCCGCGATCGCGATGATATCGGCGAAGATCGTGAGCAGCGGCAGCATGACGAGCATCGCGACGAGGCGCGGCACGACGAGCATTTGGACGGGCGAGAGCCCGAGGGCCTCGATCGCCTCGATCTGCTCCGTGACGACCATCGAGCCGAGCTCGGCTGCGATCGCGGCACCCGCGCGGCCCGCGACGACGACGGCCGTGAGCATCGGTCCGAGTTCGCGCGAGGTCGTCAGCGTCACGGCGCCTCCGACGAGATTGCCGACGCCGTACGTCACGGCTTGGCTCGCGGATTCGAGCGCGATCACCATGCCGGTCGCAAGCGACGTGAGGAGCACGATTGCGAGCGACTGCACGCCGAGGAAGTACATCTGCGCGAGCGTCTCGCGGAGACGGACGCGCAGCCGGCCGATGACGGTCGAGGCCTCGACCGTCAGCCGGGTGAGACCCCCGGCATATTCGAAGAGCCCGGTCGTCCCGCGGCCGAGATCCTCGAGGCTTTTCATGACGAGGCCACCCCTGCGAGGCGGGCGAGCACGCCTTGCACGGCCTCGACGCGACTCGTCGCGACGTCGCGCTCCGCCGTGAGGTTGAACTGCACCTGGCTCGCGCGGCGCAGCCGCGTCTCGACGTCGACGAGATGCAGCCGTGCGTCGCGATCGAATCCGGCGAAGTACGCCTGCACGGTCGTGAGGTACGTGTCGCGATCGCGAGCCGTCACGAGACCCCGCGCGATCGCGAGTGACAGATTTTTGTGCGCCTTCTCCATCTTTTCGTTCCGAACGTAGAACCGGCCGACGTGATCGACGAGATCGCGCAGCGATTCGACGCGTGGGGCGTCGAGCGGTTCGCGGTCGCGGCTCACGCGGCGCCGAAACGCGGATCGGCGGCGGCGAGCGCGACGCGCTGCGCCGCGAAGAGTTCGAAGATGCCGGCCTCGGCGAGGGCGAGCATCGCGTCGAGTTGCGCGCGATCGAAGGTGGCGCCCTCCGCCGTGCCCTGCAATTCGACGAAGGCGCCGGCACTCGTCATCGCGACGTTCATGTCGACCTCCGCGCGGCTGTCCTCTTCGTACGGAAGATCGAGGCGGGCGACGCCGTCGACGAATCCGACGCTGACCGCGGCGATCTGACGCGGCAGCGGCCACGTCTTGGAATGCGGCACGAAGGCCTTCCGAAGCGCGAGCGCGAGCGCGACATACGCGCCTGTGATCGATGCCGTGCGCGTTCCGCCGTCCGCTTGGAGGACGTCGCAATCGACGACGATGCTCCGTTCGCCGAGTTTTGCGAGATCCGTCGCGGCGCGGAGCGCGCGGCCGATCAAGCGTTGGATCTCGTGCGTGCGGCCGCCGATCTTCCCTTTGGTCGATTCGCGCGCGTTGCGTTCGAACGTCGCGCGCGGCAGCATCGCATACTCCGCCGTCACCCAGCCCGTGCCCTTACCGCGCATCCACGGCGGCACGCGATCCTCGATCGTCGCCGCACACAGGACGCGCGTCTCGCCGACGGCGATCAACGCGCTGCCTTCGGCATATTTCAAGACGCCGGTCTCGATCGAGACCGGCCGCAATACATCCAGCCCGCGTCCATCCGCGCGCCCCACGACCCTAAGCGCCATCCCGCGCTAACTCCGCCAAACTCCCGGCAATTCCCGCACCCGCGCCCATGAGAGAACGAGGTCGGTACGCTTCGGCCGAGTCACTCGACCGTCACGGTTTTTGCCAAGTTGCGCGGCTGGTCGACGTCTTTTCCATCGATGTCCGCGATGTGGTATGCCAGCAGCTGGAGCGGCACGACGTTCACGATCGGCGAGAGCAGCTCGTCGACGCGCGGCACGTAGATCACGTGATCCGCGAGCGCCGCCGCTTCATCGTCGCCATGGTTTGCGATCAGCACCGTGATCGCTTCGCGCGCGCGGGCCTCCGCGATATTCGAGAGCATTTTTTCGCGCACGCGGCCGTCCGTCACGACGCCGATCACCGGCACTTTCGCGTCGAGCAGGGCGATCGAACCGTGCTTCATCTCGCCCGCAGCGAAGCCCTCGGCGTGGATGTACGAGATCTCCTTGAGCTTGAGCGCGCCTTCGAGCGCGGTCGGGAAGTTGACATAGCGGCCGAGGAACATGGCGCTGCGCGCCTTGCGGAGTTTCTTTGCGATCCGGCGGATCTCGTCCGACTGATTGAGGCAGAGGTCGATTGCGGCCGGAAGCAGCTTCGTGTTCTCGGCGATCGCTCGCAGCCGGACCGCGTCCTCGCTATGCCGGACCCGTGCGAGATACAACGCGAAGAGCACCATCGCGACCGTCTGCGAAACGTACGTCTTGGTCGCTGCGACCCCGATCTCGGGCCCGCCGCGCGTGTAGAGAACGCCGTCCGCGAGCCGCGTCAGATGCGAGCCGAGGACGTTGCAGATGCCGAGGACCGGCGCGCGCGCGCGTTTCGCGATCTTGACGGCTTCGATCGTGTCGGCGGTCTCGCCCGACTGCGACATCGCGATGACGAGCGTCCGCGGATCGAGCGCCCGGTCGCCGTAGCGAAACTCGCTCGCGAGCTCCATTTCGACTGGCAACTTGCAGAGCGACCGTAGCAGATACATGCCGACCATGCCGGCATGGAAGGCGGTACCGCAACCCGTGATCGAGATCTTCGTGATCGCGCTCAGCATGTATTCGTCCAGCTTCAACTCGGCGGCGAGCTGGGAGTCGCCGCTCTCGTCGATGCGTCCCGCGAGCGTCTCCTTGACGACGTTCGGCTGGACGAACATCTCCTTGAGCATGAAGTGTTTGAAGCCGTCTTTCTCAGCCGAGCTCGCGTCCCACATCACTTGGGTGACCTCGCGCTCGATCGGCACGCCGGCAAAATCCGTCAAGACGTAACCGTCGCGGCCGATCTCGACCATCTCGCCTTCGCGCAGGATCACTTGCTTGCGCGTGTACTGCAAGATCGCGGGCGTATCGGAGGCGACGAACATCTCGCCCTCGCCGATGCCGACGACGAGCGGGCTCGCGCCGCTGCGCGCGAAGACCAGCCGCCCCGGCTCGTCCTGCGAGATCACGCCGATCGCGAAGGCACCGCTGAGATCGCGCAGCACGCCGCGGACGGCGGCCGCGATATCGCCGCGATCGTGCTCTTCGATCAAGTGCGCGAGCACCTCGGTGTCGGTCTCGCTCACGAAGGCGTGCCCTCGCGCGATCAGCTGCTCGCGGAGCGCCGAGTAGTTCTCGATGATGCCGTTGTGGATGACGGCGAGGCGGCGGCTGCAGTCGAGATGCGGGTGGGCGTTGGCGTCCGAGGGCCGGCCGTGGGTCGCCCAGCGCGTGTGGCCGAGGCCCGTCGACCCGTGCAGCGGCGAGGTGCCGAGGCGCTCCGCGAGCCGGCCGAGTTTTCCCTCTGCCTTCGAGCCCGTGAGCGCCCCGTCCGCGTCGATGACGGCGATGCCCGCGCTATCGTATCCGCGGTACTCGAGTCGCCGGAGCGAGTCGAGGATGATCGGTACGGAGTCGCGATGGCCGACGTAGCCGACGATGCCGCACATCCGGCGTTACTTCGTGCCTTCGCGGTTCCGCTTGTATGGAATCTTGCCACTGGCGACTTCGTTGAACGCCGTCGACACGGGCTTGTTCGGATTCGACCCCTCCGTGAGCGGCGGCGCGCCGTTGTTCAACTGCTTGGCGCGTTTGGTCACGACATTGACCAAGGTGAATTTGGAGTCGACGTGTTCGAGGAGACCGTCGAGATCGCCGAAGACCGATTCGCTCATGAAGTAACCATTTTTCTGATGACGTCGAGGTTGTACGAGTGGAGGCGGAAGCGGGTGGCGCGGACGATCGCTTCCAGATCGTCGACCGCGGGCAGCGCGCCGAGGCGCTCGAGCGGGGCCTGTGCGTTGATGAGGAGGTAGTCGAAGGCGGGCAGCGCATCGACTTCGCGCGGCGCGATCGCGAGGCGCGCGGCGATTTGACCCGGGCTCTCGCTGCGCCGCTCTTCGAGACGAACGCGCAGGTCCGATAAGTTTCCCGGCAGCAGAAAGACGAGCACGGCTGAGGGAAAGTTTCGCCGGATCTCGAGCGCTCCGTCGACCTCCGGTTTCATGATGACGTCGTCGCCGGCGCGCAGATGGTCGAGAATGAACTCGCGCGGCGTCCCGTAGAGATTGCCGCCGAACTCCTTGGTCTCGAGGAAAGCGCCGGACGTTCGCTTCGTCTCGAACGCCGTCCGGTCGAGAAAGAAGTACGACGTGCCGTCGATCTCGCCGGGACGCGGCGCGCGCGTCGTCGCCGAGACCGAGTACCGGAGGTGCGGCATCCGGCGTCGCAAGGCGTCGACCAGCGTGTCCTTCCCCGCTCCCGACGGCCCGGAGATGACGAAGAGCGAGCCCCGGGCGTGCAGCGTGGTTCCTTTCCTTCTCTGCCTCTGCATCGAACGCGGACATGCCGCCGTCCGTGACACGAACCATCGATATACGGCACCGGCGCTCGGCCGCCCTGTGCGAACGACGAAGGTTGCCGAATGGGCGACGCCGCGGTTCGGAGATGCGTTGGCATGGTATCGTATCGATAATGTCACCGGCCGGCGGGGTGTGAACCGCCGCGTTCCGGCACTCCCTTCAGTGTGAGGAAGATCGTGTCGCTGAAAGGCAACCGCCGCCGCGCCCTCGCGGCGCTCGGCATCCTCGTCGTCCTCGCCCTGCTCGTCGTCGTCTTTCACGATGCCGCGCTCGAGACGGTCGCGCCGCCGCTCGCCCGCTCCGCCGGGTACGACCTCTCGTTCGGGTCGCTGCACCTCGGCGCGGACGAGTTCGTCGCGACGAAACTCGACGTCGCGAACGCCCATGGCGAACCGATCGCCACGGTCGATCGCGTGCGGATCGGCTTCGATGCGCGCGACCTGCTGCCGGGCGGCAAGACGCTCTTCGGCCTGCGCTCGGTCGACATCGAGCGGCCGCACCTCACGCTCGTCCATCACCGCGACGGCTCGTACAACATCGCGCTCCCGCACGGCAATGCGTCGACGAAGAGTACGCCGCTCGCGCCGCTCGATGCGACGATCCACCTCGCCGACGGCTCCGCCTCGATCGTCGACGAGGGCCGGCTCTACCGGGAGTCGCGCCTGCTCGGCGTCGAGCATCTGAACGTCGACGGACGTTTTCAACCGCACGCGCCGTCCCGCTACGTCGTGCACCTGGCACTCGTCGAAGACGGCCGCGCCTATCCCGTGAACGGCCACGGCTACCTCGACGACGCGCGCGGCATCGAGAGCAACGTCGTGCGCGCGGCGGAGATCCCGATCGGTCCGCTCGTGGATTACGCGCTCAACACGGCCGCCGTCCACATCACGCGGGGTTCGCTCGTCGACCTCGACGCGCGCTACTTCGGGCTGCCGGACAAGACCGGCGCGATCGTGCGCCACCTCGGCGTCGCGGGCCGGCTCGAGAACTTCACGCTGCAGCTCGGCTTCCTCGCGAAGCCCCTGCGCGCCGGAACGGGCGACGTCTTCGCCTACGACGACGGGCTCACGATCCCGCGGCTCTCGGGCACGGTCGCGGCGGTCCCGGTGACGGTCGCGGGCGGCATCTACGATTTCGCGAAGCCGAGCTTCCGGCTCGGCGTCGCAGGGTCGGGTGCGCTCGCGCGGCTCGTCACGCTCTCGGATGCGGCAAAGAAGTTGCCTGTGAACGGGAACGTCCGATTCGGGCTCCTCGTCGTCGGCGACGCGACGGCGCCGCTGACGCTCGCGCGCTTCGGCTCGCCGCGGCTCGTCTATCAGAAGTTTCCGCTCGACCGGGTTCGCGGACTCGTCGCGATCTACGGCATCGACACGACCGTGCTGGACGCGACCGTCGCGTACGCGGGGGCGACGGCCGTCGCGCGGGGCAACATCGAGGCGAAGAAGCACACCGATATCGATATGGTCGCGAACCTCAGCGCGCCGACGAAGACGCTGCCGTACGCCGATACGCTGCTCCCCGGCATGACGCTCGGCGCCGTCGCGGTCGCTCGCGGGCGGGATGCGAAACTCGAGACCGCGGGCACGATCGACGGCGATTCGACGACGCAGGCGCTACACGGGCTCTTCGCGCTCGCGCCGAACGGCACCGGACGCGCCGGGCCGCTCACGCTCGAAGGACCGAGAGGCGAATCGCTCGTCGTCGATGCGACGATCGACCGGCCGCGCAACCAGATCGCCGGCATTCTCGACGCGCGCGACCTGCGGATCTCGAACACGCGGGTGAAGTCGCTCGCCGGCCTCGCGCTACCCGTGCTGCCTCCGTTCGAGCTCGCCCTCGATGCGGCACTCGGCGGTAGCGTCGGCGGCGGCTCGGCCATCGCGGGGACGGCGCGCGTCCACGACGCGACGCTCCGCGGCGTTCCGCTCGGCGACCTCGCCCTCTCCGCCACGGGCGCGATCGGCAAGCGCGCGAGCGAGACGCACCTCGCCGCCCGCGGCTCGTATCGGGGTCGCCTGGACGATCTGGCGCGGCTCGGTGGCGGTGCCGTCCCGGCCCACGGCGACGTCGAACTCGCCCTCGGCGCGATCGCGAACGGCCCGAACGCCGTCGCCGAGATCCACGATACGCGGCTCGATCGCGTCGTCCTCGACGGCGTCGCGCTGAACGGGCTCGACGCGACGGTCGGCGTGCGCGGCAAGAGCTTCCACGTCTACGAGGCCCGCGCCGCGCTCGGCCCCGGCAGCGTCGTCGCCTCCGGCAGCTTCGGCGACGGCGGCACGGTCGCGATCGCGACGAGCCCGCTCGACCTCTCGAAGCTCGGCCGGACGCTGCCCGTCCACCGCGGCACGGTCTCGGCCGTCGCGAGCGTCGGCGGAACCGCCGCGGCGCCGACCCTCGACGCGGGCGTCGTCGCCTCGAACGTGCGGTACCGGCAGTACGACGCGGCCGGCAGCGCCTCGCTCGGCTATCGCAACGCGAAGCTCACGATCGCGAGCGGCCTCTTCGACGTCGCGGGTGCGGTCGCCGATCTCGACGGCACGGTCGGCGGCCTCGCGCCCGGGGCGATCCATCCGACGCTCGCGCTCGACGCCCGCGCCCGCGCCGTCGACCTCGCGTCGGTCGCGCGGATCGCGAAGGCTCCGCTGAAGTATCCGACCGGGTCGCTCGACGCGCGCGTTCACGTCTCCGGGACGGCGAGCGCGCCGCGCGTCGCCGGCGACGTCGCGATTCCCGAGGGCTCGCTCAACGGCCTGGACTACCGCGACGCCGCAGTCTCCTTCGCCGGTACGGCGGCAAACCTGAGCGCGCGCGGCGGCACCGTCACGGTCGGCACGTCGCGTATCGGCTTCGCCGCCGATGTCGCGGGCTCGCGCCAGCGCGTGAAGCTCGATGCGCCCCGGCTCGATCTCGCCGATTTCAACGACTACTTCGATGCGGCCGACACGCTCGCGGGCCGGGGCAGCGCCTCGCTCGCGCTCACGCACGATCCCGATCACCTCGCGACGCGCGCCGCCGTCACGCTCGCAGGCGTCCAGGTGAAGCGCATCGCGGTCGGCTCCGCTCGCGCCTATGTGAACACGGCCGGCCGCACGATCACGACGAACGCCCTCGTCGGCGACGCCCGCGGCACGATCGGCCTCACGGGCGGCGTCACGCTCCCCGCGACGCAGCTCCAGCGCGATACGATCCACCGCACGAACGTCGCGCTGACCGCCAAGCTGCGCAATCTCGACCTCCAGCGCTGGCTGCCGATCCTGAACGTCCACGCGCCGGTCGCCGGTCTCGTGAATGCGGACGCGCGCGTGCGCGGCATCTATCCGGCGCTCGACGTCGCCGCGAACGCCCGGCTCGACGGCGGGCGCGTCGGCCGCATTCCGGTCCAGACGGCGAATCTCGCCGCGACCGCGAGCCGCGGCCGGCTCATGATCTCGAGCGCGACCTTCGACATTCCGAATCTCACGACGACCCTCGTCGGATACGCCGGGCTGCGCCCGACCGACCCGGTCGCGCTGACGCTGCGCTCGTCGACGACCGATATCGGCGCGCTCGCGAAGACCGTCACGGCGCAGACGTACGATGTCTCGGGGACGCTCGCGACGGCGCTCTCGGTCACCGGGACGCCGAAACGGCCGAAGCTCGGTGCGACCGTCGAAGCCGGCACCGTGCGGTACATGAAGTACACGGTGCCGCGGGTGCACGCCGAGGTCGCAGTCGCCAACCTGGCATCGAATTACCAGCGCGGCCGGCTCGATCTCCGCAACACCGAGATCGACCTGACACAAGGCCGCATCACGGCGAGCGGCAACGCGCCGTTCGACACGACCGGGCTCGGACCGCCGGCCGCGCCCGTCTCGCTCGCGCTCGGCATCGAGCGGCTCGACCTCGGTCAATTTGGTGCATTCTTGCCAAAGAACACGAAACTTGCCGGGCTCCTCGCCGGCGACGTCGGTCTCGGCGGGACGGTCGCGAATCCGAGCACCTCGGGTTCGCTCGACCTGACGAAACTCTCGTATCTCGGCCCGCAGGAAGTGCAGCGAATCACGAACGGCGCCGCGACGATCGCCTTCACGGGCCGCACGGTCGCGCTCCGCCGCGCCCACGTCGATGCCGGCGGCGGCTCGATCGATGCGACGGCGAGCGCGACGGTCGGCGACCTGCACGATCCGGCGAAGAGCACGACCTACGTCGCGAACGCCGTTTTCAATCATCCGCTGCTCCAACTGCCGAATCTGTATCGCGGACGGCTCGACGGCAACCTCGGCGTCTCCAAGGCCTCGTTCGCTGCGCCGCCGCTACTCTCGGGAGCCGTCACGGCGAGCAGCGCCCGCATCCCCTATACGGCGCTCCTCCCGCCGGCCGCGACCGGCACGCCCGGGCCGCCGCCGCCGCCCGTGAACCTCGCCCTCGGCGTCACGGCCGGGAAGGACGTCCGCGTCCAGAGCGGGCCCGTCGACATCGGCGCCCAGGGACATATCGATGTCACCGGCACCGTCGCCTCGCCGAAGGCCTCCGGCGAGTTCGTCGCGGACGGCGGCACCGTCGACTTCTATCGCAACTTCACGCTGCAGAGCGGGACGGTCGCCTTCGAGCCCTCCAACGGCGTCATCCCGAACGTGAGTGCGGTCGCGACGACGAATATCGCGAGTCCCGACACCGACATCACGCTCGACGTCAAGGGTCTCGCGACGTCGCTCAACGTCGGCCTCAGCTCGACGCCGGCGTACGACCGGGCGCAGATTCTCGGGCTGCTCGTCGGCCTCAACAACTACGGCGCGGTCGCCGGCGTTCCGGCCTCGCAGGGCGGCCCCGCGCCGACGGCCGGGTCGCTCGCCTCGAACGTCGCCACGGGCCAGATCTCGACGCTCTTCCAGCGCAATCTGCTCGAACCGCTCAGCGCGAACCTCGGCGCCGCCACCGGCTTCAAGAGCCTCAGCGTGAACTACGGCCTCGGTACGGGCGTCAGTCTCGGGGCGCGCCGGCAGATCGTGAAGAACGTCGACGCCGTCTTCGCCGAGACGTTCGGCTACCCGCCGCGCGAAAGCTACGGTCTCGCCGCCAATAACAAGAACGGCACGAGCGCGCTCCAGTTGACCTTCTTCCAGCAGCCGGGCTCGAACCAGTTCGACGTCGCGCCGCAGGCCCTGATGTCGACGAACGACACCGTCACGGCCGCCGAGCCGCAGCGTGGGCAGAACGGCTACTCGTTCTCGTTGCAACGGAAGTTCTAGGCTCCGCGCCGCAACTCGGAGCGATGCAGACGGACTGGCTGCTCGTCCGGCGGCTCGCAGCCGAACTGGACGAGCGGCTGCGCGGAGGGCGCATCGCGGCGGTCGGGCTGCTGCCGGACGGCCGCTTCGCGCTCGACGTGCGCGCCGGGCGCGGACGGCCGCAGCGGCTCGCCGTCGACGCGTTCGCCGCGACGCCGCTCGCGTGGCTCGGGTCGGAGGCCCTCGCCGCACGCGACCTGCGCGCGGCGCCGGGCTGGTCGCGGGCCGTTGCGGATGCGCTCGAAGGCCGCCGGATCGAGCGCATCCGCGGTCGCACGGGCGACCGGCTGATCGCAATCGAGGCCCGCGCGCGCTCGCGCTTCGGCGTCGAGAGCGACCTGCGGCTCGTACTCGAGCTCGCGCCGAAGTTCGGCAACGTCCTGCTCCTCAAAGAGACGACCGTGATCGCGGCCGCTCGCGAGTTCGAACCGGCCGCGGGTGCGCGCGGCCGGACGATCGTCCCGGGCGGCGCCTACGAACCGCCGCCGCTTCCCGCGCCGCGGCCGGAGCCCGAGGCGGCACGTGTGGCGTTCGTCGCTTATGCGAACGGCGGTCCGCCGGCGGCCGTCGTCCGCGCGCTGCGCCGGGAGCGGCCGCTCGTGCCGGCGCTCGTGGCGGAGGCGCTCGTCGCCGAGCTCCTCGCGTCGATGTGGAGCTCGGGTGCGGCGCTGCGCGCCGCGCTCGTCGCGCGCGCGGACGCCGTGCTGCCGCGTCTCGAGTCGGCCCGCGGGCCGGTCGTCACGTATCGCGAGGGCGGCCACCTCGCGCAGGCGCATCTGCTCGCGCTGCCGCGCTTCGAGGCGGAGGCGCGGTACGTCGTCTCGTCCGAGCCGGAGCTGGCGCCGCTCTTCACCGAGCTCGGCGAGCGCGGCGTCGCGCCCGTCGCGCGGGAGTCGTTCGAGCGGCGGCGCGCGAGCTTCGCCCAGCGCCTCGAACGGCGCTGCGTCAGCATCGCCGCCCAGATCGACGCCGCGCGGCGAGACGCCGCGGACGACGGCGAAGGCGACCGGCTGAGGCGCGCGGGCGAGGCGCTCTACACGCACCAGGCCGCGGTCGTTCCCGGGGCGACGACGTTCGCCGTTCCCGCGACCGAGGCGGCGGGCTTCACGATCGCGCTCGATCCCGCCCTCGACGCCCGTGCGAACGCGACGGGGCTCTTCGCGCGGTACCGGCGCGTCGCGAACCGGCGGACGCATGCCGAGCGGCGGCTCGGCGAACTGCGGGACGAGCTCGAACGGCTCGAGGAGCTCGCGTGGGAGCTCGGTCGCGCGGAGCCCGAGATGCTGGCCGAACTCGCCGCCGCGATCGACGAGGCGGTGCCGAGCGGAGCCGCCCGGACGGCGCGCGTGCGCAAGCCCTCCAAACGGGTGGCGAGCGGGGGCGCGCGCGGCCCGAAGCCGCACCGCTTCGAGCTCGGCGACGGCGCGCGGCTCTTCGTCGGCCGCTCGCCGCATGGCAACGCCGAAGTGACGTTTCGGCTCGGCCGCCCGGACGACTGGTGGTTTCATGTCCGAGGCGTTCCGGGGGCGCACGTCATCTTGCAGATCGACGCTGCGCGCGAGCCGACGGAGCGCGAACTCGAGTCGGCAGCCGAGGCGGCCGCCGCGTTCAGTTCCGTCGCGGAGGCCGAACGCGTCGAGGTCGATCGCACGCGCCGCAAGTACGTCCGCAAACGAGAGACCGGGCCGGGTCACGTCTGGTACGTGAACGCCCAGACGCTCGCCGTGCGGCCTGCGGTACCGGCACCCGCGCCGGCTCCGGCTCCGGCGTGAACGCGGCCCGCTCGCTCGCCCTCGACGACTCGCGTCCGGTATGGCAGGGGCTTGCGCTCTTTCTGCTGCCGCTCATGCTCAGCAATATCTTGCAGTCGATCAGCGCGAGTCTCAACCAGGTCTTCCTCGGGCGCATGGTCGGCGTCCAGGCGCTCGCGGCCGTCTCGTCGATCTTTCCGCTGCTCTTCTTCCTCATCTCGTTCCTGATCGGCCTGGGCAGCGGCGCGACCGTGCTGATCGGTCAAGCCTATGGCGCGGGCGATCACGCGCGCGTCAAGGCGATCGCCGGCACGACGATCTCGCTCGCCCTCTCGCTCGGCGTCGCCGTCGGCGCGCTCGGGTTCGTCACGAGCGGCGCGATCCTCGGGGCGATCGGCACGCCGGCCGACATCATTCCGACCTCGCTCGGCTACGCTCACATCACGTTCTTGTCACTGCCGCTGCTCTTCGTCTATCTCGTCTACACGACGTTCCTGCGCGGGATCGGCGACACGCGCACGCCGTTTGCGATCCTGATCGCGAGCACGCTTCTCACGGCGATCGTCTCGCCCGCGTTCATCGGCGGCTGGTACGGCCTGCCGCGCCTCGAAACGAACGGCGCGGCGGCGGCGAACGTCGTTGCGAGCGGCATCTCCCTGACGCTCCTGCTCGTCGTGCTCGCCCGTCGCCGCAGCCCGCTCTCCCTCGACCGCGAGATGCTGCGCGGGATGCTCCCGCATCCCGCGATCGTCGCGAGCATCGTGCGCCTCGGCGTGCCGACGGGACTCAATCTTGTCATGATCTCACTCTCGGAGATCGCCGTCATCAGCTTCGTCAACCGCTTCGGGTCCACGGCGACGGCGGCGTACGGCGCGGTCAACCAGATCGTCAGCTACGTCCAGTTTCCCGCGATCAGCATCGGGATCGCCGCCTCCGTCTTCGGCTCGCAGGCGATCGGCGCGAAGCGCCTCGAGCGTCTGCCGAAGATCGCGCGCGCCGCCGTGACGCTCAACTACGGCATCGAAGGCCTGCTGATCGCGATTGCCTACGTGGGCTCGCCATGGCTCGTCTCGCTGTTCACGACGGACGTCCACACGCAGACGATCGCGCGCGGCCTGCTCGCGATCACGCTCTGGAGCTACACGATCTTCGGCAACGCACGCGTCCTGAGCGGCCTGATGCTCTCGAGCGGCACGGTGCTCTGGCCGACGCTGATCTCGATCGGCTCGATCTGGGGCGTCGAAGTGCCCGCCGCGTACCTGCTGATGCAGCGCTACGGCCTCGACGGCGTCTGGTACGGCTATCCGATCGCCTACATCGCGTCGCTCGCGATGCAGTATGGCTATTACCGGTTCGTCTGGCTCCGCCGGCCGCCGGAACGTCTGTAGCGACGAACACGATCCCACTGAACGAGCGATCGGCGCGTTCGACTCGACATGGAAAGGCTGTAGGTTCTTCGTGGACGTTTCGATCTGGTGTGGCTTGAACGACGGTGCCGAGCGGGAGCCGGTTCTCGATATCTTTTCTCGATTCGGCAGCGTCGAACGCATCGGAGGCACGTATTTCTTCGATGCGCATCGAGCCGGCTCGTCGCTATCTCGGGACGTGGTCTCGTTTCATGAGGGTTCCGTCGCCTGGGAGACGGAGGATAACACGAACCGGCCGAGCGACGTTTTCGCCGGGCTATCGGATCTCTTCCGAGCCATCACTGTGTGCGAGGTGCTCGTGACGGCTGGGTTGTCGAGATGGTGGGCGATCGGAATCAATCTCTCGACTCCCGTCGAGCGGGATGACTCGGATCGTTGGTTCTCGTCCCTTGCGGCGTTCCGAGCGGAGAACAACCGACGCCTGCTGGATTTCGTGCATTTTGACATCACGACGCTTTTGGGTAGCATCACGATGCAATGAGAACTACGATCACCTTGGAAGATGACGTTGCGGCGCGGCTTCGCGACCGCGCTCGCAAAACGGGCAGATCGTTCAAGGACAGCGTGAACGAAGCCATTCGAGCCGGCCTCGAATTGGAAGTCTCAGCGGAAAAGTTGCCGCCGTTCTCGATCGACGCCGATCACCTGTTCCGATTGAGATCCGGTTTTAACTACGATAAAGTCGAGGATGTTTTTGACTCGCTCGATTCGCCGAGTCGAATACGTTGATCGCGATTGACGCGCATCTGCTCCTTTACGCCTATGACCCCGAATCGCACGAACATCGCCGGGCGAGAGACTGGCTCGAAACCGTCTTGTCATCATCGCCCATCCACCGGTGTGGGACGACGGACGATGCAATGGCGAATCGCTACCTCACGTCGTGAAGGCGCGTAGGCGGTCGGCATCCGTGATGACGACGTTCGTCGTGCGCATGTCGATCAGATGTTCGTCCCAGAAGCGGTTCAACGTGCGATTGACGGTCTCGCGTGTCGTGCCGATCATATTTGCCATCTCTTGATTGGTCAAACGCAGCGAGATGCGCGTGCCGTTGGGCGCACTCTCACCGAAATTCTGCATCAGATTGAGGAGCAGCGAGGCGAGGCGCGCGCGGATATCTTGCGAGGTCGTCGAGGCGATCAGTTTGTTCGCCGCGCGCAGACGCTCCGAGAGTGAGATGACCAGTTGGCGGCCGATGCGCGGATTGCGATCGATCAGCGCGAGGAAGCCGTCGCGCTCGACGACGCCGACCTCCGTCTCGACGAGCGTGCGCACGTTCGCCGCGCGTACCGACGTGTCGAAGATGCTCATCTCGCCGAAGAAGTCGCGCTCCTTGAGGATCGAGAGGATCGTTTCGCGGCCGTCGGAGGCGATGCGGGCGACCGCGACCGAGCCGGTTAAGATGAGGTAAAAACTCTGACCCGGGTCGCCCTCGCGAAAGATCGTCTGATGTTTCGTATAGCGACGCGTCGTCACGAGCGCCGCGATCTCGACGAGTTCGTCGTGATCGAAGTCGCGGAAGAGTGGAACGTTGCGGAGTGCATCGAGACGCATCGTGAGATGCGCCTCGTCCTGACCGGTGGGCATCGCCATATATTCACCGTCATCGGCAGTCGCCACCCGGACCGATAGTCCCGGAGTGACGGAAGCGGCCGGGCGGAAGTCGTAGGTCTCCGTCATGGCGAGTGGTCAAGCGGTTCGGTTCCGCGCGCAGGACGGGGTCGAGTTGCACGCGCGGACCCAAGGGCCCGGCGGCGCGTTCCCGGTGTTGCTGCTGCATGGCTGGCTCGCCGACGCGCACGTGTGGGATGCGGTCGCGCGCGATCTCGCACGCGATTTCCGCGTCGTCACGCCGGACCTGCGCGGCGCGGGCCGGTCGCGCGCGGCGGCCGGGCCGTTCCGGCTGGAACGCTTCGCCGCCGACTGCTCGGATCTCGTGCGCGCGATCGCGCTCGACCCGGCGCTCGTCGTCGGTCACTCGATGGGCGCTGCGATCGCCGAGCGCTTCGCGATCGACGATCCCGCGGCCGTCGAAGCGCTCGCCCTCGTCAATCCGACGCCGCCGAGCGGCGTCCGCTTTCCGCCGCACCTCACCGCGATGTTCCACGCGCTGCCCGGCGCCCCCGAACGCATCCTCGCGTGGCTCCGGCGCCTCACGGTCGAGCCGCTCGGCACGGAGACCGAGCGCGACCTGCTCCGCGCGGCGCTCGCGATCGAGCCCGGCGCCGCGCGCGAAGCCTTCGATGCCTGGAGCGGGGCCGACTTCGGCTCCGAGGCGGCGACGATCGAGCAGCCCGTGTTCGTGCTCGCGGGCGAGGCCGATCGCGCGCTGCCGCCGGGGCTGCTCGCGCGCGAGATCGTCGCTCCGCTCGCGCAGGCGCGGCTCGAAGTCGTCGCGGGCGCGGGCCACTACTTGCCGCTCGAACGTCCCGAGCTCATCGTCGAGCGCGTGCGCACGCTGATCGACTCGCTCTAGCCCGCGCTACGGGGCGATCGTCAGCGTCCCGGCGGCCGTGCGCCCGAACTCGTCCGGGGCGAGTGCGAGCGACGCGACGGCCGCGGGCCAGGCGAACGTTCCGGGCGTCACGGAGCGCACGAGATAGTGAAAGGCGTAGACGCCGGGCTGCAGGCCGCGCGCGTAGGTGATGACGCGGCTGCGTTCGATCGTTTGGTAGTCGATATTCCAGTCGGAGAGCGACTCGAAGTGCTGCGCCGCGTTCGTGCGGAAGCCGGCGTCGATCGCTTCGAGACCCGCGGGCAGCGGGTCGCGAACGACGAGGCCTTCGAGCGGGTGGTCCGTCGTGATGCGGTCTTCGATATCGAAGACGAGCCCCGCACCGAGCGTCGCCGGTGCGGCCGGCGCCGCGAGCCCGAACTGCGCCAGGGGCGGGGCGTCGCCGCCGGCGGGACGCAGGATGCGATCGATGCGGATGCTCTGATAGACGCCCGGCGCCGGACCTCGCACGCCATAGTCGAAATCAACCATGTAGTGCAAGGTACCGGGCCCCGGTTCGTGCGCGATCCGCACGGCCGTCTTGCCGCGCGGCAGCGATGCCAGCGCGAGGTCTTTTGTCACGACGCGCGTCGTGTCGCCGGCAAAGGATTGCCGGAGCGCGAACGACCCGACCGAGAAGCCGCCCGAGAAGTTCGGTACCGTCCGATCGTGCGTGCCGTAGAGCATGACGGCGTTCATCGCCTCGGCATCGTCGCAGGCGCAGCCCCACGTGCCGTCGCGGCCGCGGCTCGCGAGCAGCGAGGTGAGCGCGCGATCGACGCGCTCGGGCGCGACGTTCGTCTCGATCATCAGCGCGAGGAGTTGCGACTGCCCGTCGACCGGCGTCTCGCCGTAATCGTAGGCCTGGACGAGGCCCGCGCGCCGCCCGGTCTCGTATACTTGCTCGAGGAGCTTGTCGCGCAGGGCGATGCCGCGCGCTCGCCACGCCGGCAGACGCGCGAGATGGCGCGCCAGTTCGACGCGTTCGTAATACGAGAAATTGTCACGCGCGGCGTAGATCTCTTCGAGATGATCGCTGCGCAGGTCGCCGAGCGGCGCGAGCGTCTCGAGCGCCTCGAGGCGCGTCTCGGGGATGCAGAGCCCCACGCAGAACGCGTCTTCACGCGTAGGATCGGCGAGGACGCCGCGCAGGTAGGTCCGCAGGCCGCCGAGCTCGCCCGCGACGTCGACGCCGGCCGCGGCGGCCTGAGCGAGCTGCGTCGCAACGAAGGCGGAGGTGTACGGATCGCTCGGACCCTGCGGGAAGAAGGCGTACGACCCGTCGTGGCGCCGGAACGTGCGGAGCTCGTCGCGTTCGCGCGCGATCGCCGCGAGCTCGGCTGCGGCAGCGGCGCGCGAACCGTAGCGGCGCTCGAGCAGCATCCGGTCGGCCGCGATGCCGATCCGCGAGGCGGCCTCGAAGGCGAACGGCAGCGCCGGCCCGCGCAGCGCCGCATCGAGCGGCGCGAGCGTGTCGCCGAGCAGCGTCGTCGCGAGCGCGACGTGCAGGCCGCCGAGATCGCTCGGGAGCGCCGGGTCGATCGTCAAGGGCACCGAGGTGCCGGAGGTCGTCGTCCCGGTCTCGACGACGCTCTCGAGGATGTCGTCCGTGACGATCGGCAGCGGCAGGGAGAAGGCGTCGCTCGCGCCCGCGAGCGTCGTGCGGAACGCGACCTGCGCCGCAGCCGCCCCGGGCCGGCTCGCCGCGACCTCCATTGCGAACCGGTAACCGCCGGTGCGGCCCGCGAACGCCTCTTTGAGCGAGGCGGTCGGACCGGCCGGCGATGCGAAGCGGAGCGCACCGCCGAGCGTGCCCTCGACATCGACGCTGCCCGGATCCGAGCCCGCGGCCGCCGCCGAGACGTTCGTCACGGAGACGCCGCCCTGCAAGACGTCGCCCGTGCGCGCGAACTGCGGCAGGATCGGATTCGTCACGAGAGGTTTGGTCGCGACGAAGGTGCCGTCGCTCGTCCCGAAGCGCGCGTCGCGCGTCGTCGCCATGGCAAGGACACGCCACGTCGTCAGATCGTCCGGCACGGCGAACGAGACCGTCGCATCGCCGCTCGCATCCGTGCGGACGGCACCGTCGAAGAAGGCGACGGGCCGGAAGTTCGTGCGGACGCGCGTCCCGGCCGGACCCGCCATGGTCCCGCCACCGTATCCGAAGCCCTTGTTCATGGGGCGCTCCGCCGCGACGAGTTTGACGTCCGCACGGTTGTCGCCGAAGCGCGTCGAAATCGGCTGGTCCGCGTACACGCTCTTCACGAGATCGGGAAATCGGTAGCCGCCGAGTTGGAGGATCGCGTCGTCGGCGACGGAGACGGCGAGCTCCGCCTGCACGGGCGCTCCGCTCGGATCGCTCACGTGGAGCTTCACCTGCTCGCGGCCGCCCGGCAAGACCGTGGCTTGCACGGGCTCGATCTTGACGCGCACGTATTCGCCGTCGAGGGCCACGTGGAGCGCGGCGAAGCCCGAGCGCGCGAGATCGCCGAGGCCGTGCGGCACGCCGCCGGCAAGCGACGCCCCGCGCCGCGTGAGCACGGACTCGACCGCAGCGTTTGGCAACATATCGCTCGTGACGATGAACGGAATCCGGATGCTCGACCCGTGCACGGCGAGCGTGCGGCGCACGATCATGCCATGCCGGACGATGGCAAAGAAGCAGTCGGCGTCGGGATAGGGCGAGGTCACGAGTGCGGTCGCGGTCTCGCCGGGACGATACGCGTCCTTGTCGAGTCTGACATCGAGACCACGCGGATCGCGCCGGTACCAGTCGCCGCCCTCGCCCGTCACGTAGAGCGTCACGTCGGTCGCGGTCGCCTCGGTCGCGGCGCCGCGGAGGTTCGCTCGCAGGCGGTAGAGCCCCGGCTTCCCCGGCGTCGTCTGCAGCCGCCGGACGCGCGCGCCGGAGGTTTCGTCGAACTCCGCGACCGTCTCGTACCGAACGGCGGGGTGATCGGTCGCACTGCCTTCGACGAGCTGCGTCGCGTCGTCCGCGACCTGACGCGCGAGCACGAAGTGGATGACGCGATCCGGGACCGGCGTGCCGGCCGGGTCGACGACCCCGAAATCGAAGCCGTACGGCGTCTGCGCCGTGCCGAAAAAGTCGCCCTTTAGGACGATCAGATCGCGGCTCGGCAGCGCCGTGAACGTCTTCGAGTCGCCGACCGCGAGGTTCGAGACGTCCTTCGTCTCGCCGTCGACCCGGTAGCCGGCGGGATAGGGCAGACCGGTCGCAACCGCGATCGGCAGCGTCGTCGTGCCGTCCGCACCCGTGCTCAGCGTCGCCTGCGTCACGTCGCCTTCGAGCGACGGCGGCGTGTCGGGATAGAGATACTGCGGGCCGAAGGCATACGCTTCGTAGCCTTTCGGATGGAAGGCGCTCTGGCTGCGCGTGACGTCGAGATGTTCGCGGCCGCCTTCGAGCGGCGCGCCGAAGAGATAGGTACTCTTTGTCGTCGCCGTCACGACGTCGCCCGGCACCGCGACCGACTTGTCGAGCGCGAGCGTCACGTTGAAGTTCGGCGGCTTGAACTGCGCGACCGTGAAGCTGCCGGTGAAACTCTCGCCGCGGTCGCCGATCGCCGCGATCGTCCAGTCGCCGAGATCGGCGTCGCTTGCGATTCTGCGATGCAGGGCGAAGCTGCCGAAGGCGTCGAGGGCATGTGAGCCGAGGTCGAGCGTCGTGCCCTGCGGCGACTTCATCGTCACGTGGTAACGCGGCGAGCTGCCGCGCGCGACCGTGCCGTTCGTCTCGAAATACGCGACGGCGCTGAAGTACGCGTCCTCGCCGCGCTGATAGAGATTGCGATCCGAGAGGATCGTGCCGAGCGCGTGCGGCGTTCCGGCGGACCAGCCGGTGTAGCCCGTCTCGCCGAGGCCCTGGCCGTAGGGACCGGTGCGGACGAAGGACCAGTCTTTGCCATCGCGGACGATCGCGAGCAGGGCGGGCGCCTCGCCGTCCGCCTGCGAGGTCGACAGGCAGCGGGCGAAGCGCGACGTCGCGAGCACGAGCGTTCCCGTGGAATCGGTGCGGCCGCTCGCGCACGCGAGGTGCGAGCCGGATGCGTTCGCAGCGGGGTTCGATTCGTAGATGTCGACCGTGGCGCGCGCGATCGGCGACCCGTCGTCCAGATGCTGCGCGCGCACGTAACCGCCGCTCGGAAACCACTGCGCGAAGACGCCGACGTTCGTCACCTGCACGGCGCCGCTGAAGGTCGTCAGCGGCGCCGGTGCGACGCCGGGCAGCGGCGTCTCCGCCGCGAGACCATAGACGACGAGGCCTGTCGGGCCGCCGAACGTTTCACCCAGGGCGACGGGCGTCGTCGACTCGACGTCGCGGACGGGCGGCGCGAGGACCGGCGGCCACGCCGCGTTCGGCCCGAGCACCGCATCCCGGCCGTCCGGTTGCTCGATCGTCCGATCGATCAGCGCCTCGGGCTCGAGCTTCGCGTAGCGCGCGCGGTAGCGGTCGTGCGGCAGGTTCGCCGTCACGACGTTCAACGCGACGCCGGCGCTCGCGGGAAAGATCGAAAAGCCGTCCTGCGCCCAGAGCTCGGGGGCCAGCGCCTGCGTCGTGAAGTGCGCCGTCTGGGCGTGGCCGAGGCTCTGGCCGAAGACGTCCTTCAACGCGGCGCCGATCGTCACCGTATACGCGGTGCTCGGGGCCAGGGCGCGCGGGTTGATCGCGACGCGGACGTCATCACTCGGGACCGCGAGCAGCGTATAGCCGGGTTTCGGCGGTGGCGAGAGGGTGATCGACGCGTTCGCGCTCGCCGCATCGACGACGTTCGTGAAGCCGAGTTTCGGATCGCCGGAGACGAACGGGCGATCCGTATCGGTCGTGTCGAGTTCGAGGCTGCCGAAGGCGAGCGGGCCGTAGGTCCGCACCCGGCTCTGCACGCCCTGCGCGGCGGGCCGGTTACCGAGGGCGGGCCGGACGCCCGGTGCGATGCGGACCGTGTACGTCGTATCGAGCGGCACGTCGTGATCGGGTACGAGCGCGTATGCGGCGTTCGGCTCGTCGTCGAACGAATGGCCGCTCTCGGGGGCCGGCGTCGCGTACGGCTCGGGCGACGGCGTCGCGTCGCGCGCGATCGTGAGCGGGATCGGCGCCGCGCTCGGCGCCTCGAGCGTCGCGTGGGCTACGAGGGACGCTTCATCGAGCCGGACGTTCGCAGAGAGGACGATGCGCGGCCGCGGACCCTGTGGCAAGACCGTGTCATCGTACTTCGCAAGATCGAGTGCGAGCGGCTCCGTCGTGAAGTCGTACGCGACGTCGCTTGCGAGCGTGTGGCCGGCGATGTCGGCGAGGCCGGCGCGAATCGTGACGACGACGCGGCTCGCCTTCGGAACCGGAGCCTCGGCCTCGAACGTCACCATCCGCGGCGTCACGAAGACGAACCGGCCCGGGACCGGTGGATCGATCGCGAACTTCGCGAGCGCCGTCTGCCGATCGGGAGCTTCCAGCGCTTCGACCGGCACGACGTCGCTTGCGAAACGGATGCGGATCTGCGCGCCGGTCTCGGCCTTGGAGCGCGGCGAGAGCTCGACGATCCACTTCGGCGGCGCGCCCTCGTTCGGCGGCGCCGCGACCTCCGGCAGCGCCGTCGGCTGCGGCGTCGGTGAGGCGGTCGTCTGCGTCGCGGCGCCGCTGCCCTGACCGTGAGAGACGCATCCTGCGAGCGCGAGCGCGGCGCCGAATGCGAGCAAGAACGGCGCCGGACGACCTGACAATTTCGGCCTCACACGCAGACGGAGAGAGTGGCTGGGCGATGGTATCATCGGAGCGTGCGTCGGTTGTTCCTTGTGACGGCTCTCGGTATCGTCGCGGCCGTCCTGTTCGCCGCCGGATGGGCGCTGCGGCCGCTGCGTGCGGCCGAGCTTCCGGTCGACGCCGGCGCCCTCGTGCTCGAGGCGCGCGACGGAACGCCGCTCGGCACCGTGCTCGGACGCGGCGACCGTCACACCTTCGCCGTCCCGCTCGCACGCATCGCTCCGTCGTTTCTCGCCGCGCTCGTCGCCGTCGAAGACGCCCGCTTCTTCGCCCATGGCGCGATCGATCCGCTCGCGACCCTGCGCGCCGCCGCGCTCTCCCTGCCGCGCGGCGAGGCGCCGGCCGGGGCCTCGACGATCGCGATGCAACTCGCGCGCACGCTCGAGCGGATGCCGCCGGGCCTCGCGGGGAAGCTCGCCGAGAGCGTGCTCGCCGCGCGGCTCGAGCACGGCATGACCAAGGCCGAGATCCTCGAGGCATACGCGAATCGCGCGCCGATGGGGGCGAACCTCTACGGCGTCGAGGCCGCGGCCCGCACGTACTTCGGCATCCCGGCAGCGCAGCTCGATCTCGCGCAGAGCGCGCTACTCGCCGCGCTCCCGAACGCGCCGAGCCGTCTCGACCCCTATCGCCACGCCGGCCGCCTGCACGAGCGCGCGCGCTTCGTCCTCGCGCGGATGCGCGCGCTCGGTTCGATCGACGCCGAGACGGAGCGGGCGGCGGCGAGCGAAGAGCCGGCGCTGCGACCGCCGGACGCCGCGCTCACGGCGGCGCAGTTCTGCTTCTTCCAAGCGGCGCGGACGCCGCCCGGCATCGCGCGCGTGCGCACGACGATCGACCCGGAGCTGCAGCGCTTCGTCGAGGTCCAGCTGCGAACGGTCGTCGGCGCCCTCGCCGCGCACGACGTCCGCCAAGCGGCGGCGCTCGTGGTCGACAACCGCACGGCGGAGGTGCTCGCCTACGCGGGCTCGATCGGCTACGACGACGACGCCGAGGGCCGCAACGACGGCGTGCGGGCGCTGCGCCAGCCGGGCTCCGCGCTCAAGCCGTTCCTCTATGAGCTCGCCTTCGAGCGGCGCGCGATCCGCCCGTACACGATCTTGCCAGATGTGCCGACGTCGTACGCGATCCCCGGCGCCGAACTCTACGTGCCGGTCGACTATTCGCAGCGCTTCCTCGGCCCCGTGCGCGCCCGCATCGCGCTCGCCGATTCGCTGAACGTACCGGCCGTGCGCGTCCTCGAGCGCACGGGCGTGCCGGTCTTCCTCGACCGGCTGCACGCCCTCGGCTTCGGGCATCTCGATCGGGACGCCGCCTATTACGGGCTCGGACTCACGCTCGGCGGCGGCGAGGTCTCGCTGTGGGAGCTCGCGCGCGCCTACACGGCGCTCGCGAGCGACGGCGTGGTGCGCGATCTCGTGACGACGCGGGACGCTCCGTCGCGCGCCGCGCCGTGGTCGCCGCCGGGGGCGGCGTCCTTCGCGCACCGCCCCGAGTGGGCGGAGGTCGCCGGGATCCTTGCCGACCGCCACGCCCGCGCGGCGTCGTTCGGCGTCGATTCCATCCTCGCGTTACCGTACGACGCGGCAGTCAAGACCGGCACGTCCTCGGATTTTCGCGACACCTGGACCGCCGGCTTCACGCGCGCGTACACGGTCGCGGTCTGGGTCGGCAACTTCGACGGTCACGCGATGCGCGGCGTCTCGGGCGTGACGGGCGCGGGGCCGATCTGGAGTCGCATCGTGCGCCGGCTGCACGAACGGCGCGAGCCGGCGGCGCTCGCCCCGCCGCACGGATGGCAACGCCGTGCCATCTGCACGACGGAGCCGCGCTTCGCCGGCTCCGATTGCACGCCGGCCGAGGAGTGGCTCGACCGTGGCGACATCAGCTCGCTCGCGGCCGCGACCGCGCGGAAGCCGCGGCCGGGACTCGGCCCCGAGTACGACGCGTGGCTCGCCGCGCAACCGCTCGCGGTCCGGTCGGCGGGCGGCGCACGCATCCTCTCGCCGCGCGAAGGCGACGTTTTTGTCGCGCCGCCGCGGAGCGGCGAGCGGATCGACGTGCTCGTCGCTTCGGCCGACGCCGCGCATGCGGAGCTCCGGCTCGACGGCCGGCGCGTCCTCCGGCAGGCCGGTGTCTTCGTCGTCCCGCTCGCGCTCGGATCGCACGAATTGACGCTGCTGGCCCGCGAAGGCGTCGTCCGCACGCACTACGTCGTGATCGCCCGCGGGCCGCGTGGCCGCGCGGGATTCACGCTGACGCGCGCGCCGCTGTAAAGTGGTTTTGGTTCGTCCATTGACTTAGGCTCGTCCGGGCTGGTACGCGTTACGTGTGCTGGAAATCATACACACGTTGTGTTAGCTCGTTTAGGGCGAGGTTCGCCATCTTCTTCTCGCTTATGGCGAGGAAATCGCGTGATGCTGAAGTCATCAGAATGATCGTCGAGCAAGCGCATCCATTCCACTGCGCGGTATCGCGACAATGTGCGTATATATAAGGCGAATCATGCTGGAGTTCGATTCGCAGATGCCTGAGACACGTAGCGCGCTCGTCTCAATCTTGCTCGACGCATTCCGTCTGTCGGAATGTGGGCTGATTCGCATCGCTCACTGGAGACGGTTCACTCGAACGGGACGACCCCTTTCGCCCGCGAATATCGTGAGCCCGAGTTGACCCGAATGGGAGACGAACCATGGCAGATGTAGCGCTTCCCAATGGGACGACCTGGGCCGAGGTCGGCGAGAAGTTCATCGTGGAAGCCGGTCGGGTCATGCGGATCGTTGCTACTGCAGCAGCCGCACCGGAAGCTCCGATCGTCGCTCTCGGTGCCGCCGCTGTCATGATCGCCGCCGAACCGACGGTTCCCGTCACGCGGGAGTACGCCGAAAGCGTCCTCGCCCGAGAGCACGCGGCAACAGCGAATGCCGCGGCATATCCCGGGGTTCCGCAAGCATATCCACTTACACCATCGCCGTTCTCACGTCCGGGAGTACTTGAGAGCTTGCCGACCGAGAAGATGCTGCAGGCGGGGATCACTGCGGTCGGTCCGGCTACGGCGGCCATCGACCTGACCACTGCCCCTCCACCCGAATCCAACGACAATCCCAATAATGAGCCCGGGACTTGCACCCCCGCGCGCGCCGGGCATAGCGCCGCCACACGCTGGCGGTGAAGCAGCAGACCTCGGACTCGAGGCGAATAAGTACGTTCCGACGGCGGGGACTTGCGGCGGGCGTAACGGCGCTCGCGGCGGTGAAGCAGTGTGTTCCGAACGCCGAGGAATTTCGGTCGTTTGGCGCTCTGAAAAATGCAATGAGTTCGACCACGCCTCAGGGTTGGGAAGTCCATCATATAGTCGAGCAAACCAGACCGCAAAATTCGGTTCGGAAGTCATTCAGAACCGCGCGAATGCCATCGCCTTGCCGGACGACGTTCATAAAGAAGTCAGCGCCATTTACTCGAGGAAGCCGGAACTGTTTTCGGCAGGGGCGGGATTCTTGCATGAACTCGATTACATTCGAACGCTGCCTTTCGAAGAGCAGCGCGAACTCGGAATCCAGCACATCCGCGAAGCGATGAACAATCTCAAGACCCCGCAGCACACACGCGATATAATCGAAAAGGAACTAACAAAACTCGACGTACCCGTGATTTGCGGGCCGCCAACGCCACCAAAAATCGACCCGAACGATCTACAAAACGTGATTCAGAACGCCGTCGATGCTCACAACCAGACGAGCAGCAGACCTCTGCCGGATGCACGAAGCGTGTCAGAATGGAATGGGTCGACGCGGAGCGGTACGTTTCTCGACCTTGGGAACGGCCAAGTAGCGCAACACCAAGGGCAGGGTGCCTACGCAGTAACGGATGTTCAACAGCAGCTCGGCGGCGTACAACCTCCTATCGGGCAGTACGCGACGCTGCAGCAAGGCGGACAAATTCAAGCGCCGCAGCAGACGCAATCGCTCGGAATGCAGTTAGGATAACCAGCATGAACTACACAGAGATGACGCTCGACCAGCTTTTCGATGCGGTGAAAGAAGCTGGAATGATGGAGTTTAATGCGCGCGGAAAAGAAGGTCTTACCGCGCAGGCGCGCGCCGTCGATATGCTCGGCGCTATCATGACGGAAATCGAGAAGCGACCGGAGTCTGTCGAACGGTACCGCGAGATGCTAAAGGATCCGCATCCCCGCTTTCGGTTAACGGCAGCGTATGGTTTGAAGAAAGCCGACCCGGCTGCCGCTGCCGCTACCTTCAAAGAATTATCCAAATCGAATTCCGAGGGCGGCATCCCGAGCAAGGCTCTCCTCGAGGTGTTCGCATTTCGTAAAATGGGCTACTGAGTCTGAAAGCAGGTGCTATGAGACCATGAGCCTCGACCAGCTCTATGAAGCGCTCAGTAACCGCCGCTATGGCAGAGTTTGTCGCAACGGGGAAGACAGGCTTCCGGTCCAAGCCGCAGCCGCCGATCGCGAAGCGGCGGTGGGGGACGAGATTGTGAAGCGCCCGGAAACGAGAGCGTCTTTCGAGTGATTACCATGCACCATGGAATGCGACGGCGTGCTGCTCTCAGATGAAATCTACTGACCTAAAGGCGGCGCTGCGCGGCGTTCTCAATCGTTTCCGCAAGGTAAGCAGTTATGAGAAAATACAATGGGAATTGTCGACGCGCTTGTACCGGTAGGATTTCGAAAGTGGACCTAACCCCGACGTGTCTGGGATTGCGGCAGCGCACGTCGTCACCGTGGATACCTGTCCCGCAAATAGACGCTGTTACACCAGCCAAGCAGCGGCGCTTGTGACCTTCACGGAGGGTGATGGGGCTGGCCAGGCGTTTGTCTTCGTAACGCAAGACATGTTTAATCCCAACAGCTATCACTACAACGCAGTTATCTCCGGGGGTGGTATAATTGGGGTTGACGGACTCTTATCATTAGGCTTGACATTTTCGCAGGCGGACATCTGGTGAACCACTGATGCGCATCTCAGTGTTAGCGCTGATCCTTACATTGACAGCCGTTGCCGTTTCTTTGACGTACGAGCCGTCTGGTGCGATCGGAATCAGTCGTTGCGACATGGTCTCCGTCGAGAAAGCGCGTACTCGCGTGAACGCGCTAGGTGAGTCAAGGACGGCGGTGCTAAGGCGAGACATGGCCGGGTCGCAAGCCGTGCTTGCGTCTAAACTTGAGACGTGCTATTCAGCCTTTCGTGGCACGAAGATATCTGTCGAATCCCCTCTCAGCTTCCTTGATCAGGCTGCGGTAACTCAAAGCCTTGCGGCGACAGACTTTAGACGAGCTGGAGATCGCAGCTCAGCGTGCACCGCATATCGTTCAGCGTTGACGGACTTTAGGCAGGTTTTGCGCGACCGCTATTCTTATGGCCCAGATTGGATCGACGCTTCAATCCGGAACGGGGCGGCAATTGGGCTCCGTACAACGAAATCCGAAGCAAGAGGATATTGCATCTAATCGCGTTCGTTCGCACTTCCGGCCGCGAGACGAACCTCGATGCACAAACGTGCTTCGGACAGCATCGGATAGCGACCTACGGTTGCATAATCGGCGTCCACGAGGGCTGTCCGATGTGGAGGTGGCCGCGAAGCCATTCTTGCGGACGCGCTAGTCGGCGAACGAGACGAGATCAAACGTTTCGGGATCATAGTAGAGGTCTCCGGCAATCGCAAATGCGCCCGGGGTAGTACTCGCCGAATTCGAAAATTGAAGTCACGTCGGACTTCAACGAAAATCGCGAAGACGAATCGCACCGACGAGCTCCGCTGCGTTGATGACGCTGCACGGTTCCTCCCATGGCGACGTGACGAGCACGATCAGAGCCCGGGCGATGTCGATGTTGTCGAGGACCCGGCGCTGTTCGAGATCCGCCGTGTGCAACTTGTCGTGGCTTACGAGGGGCTCAAGTAGCCACGACGGGCCCGTGACCAGGAAGCCACGAGGCCGTCATGCCAGCAGCGACTGCAAGAGTACGACTTCGCAAAGTCTGGAGACAGCGTTCCAAGAATCTCGTTCACCATGCGTCGGATCGGACGCAAAGGATGCGTCGGCCGGACGGCTCTCTCTGGCGAAAGAGTCGTCCACCCACATCGACGAGTTTTGTTGATCTCTTGAGCGCACGACGCACCTCCGAAGTATCGAAAGCCTGTACGTCCATTCTACGCTGAAACGCTGATCAAACCAATATCGCGAGCGAGGCCTTTTTCACAAGCCTGTTAGTGCTTTGCCGGCCCCTTCTTCTTCGCGCTCGCTTTCTTCGCGCTCGTCTTCGTCGCGCTCGCCTTCTTCGCCGGGGTCTTCTTCGCCGAGGTCTTTTTGGCGCGCGCCTTCGTCGCGCTCGCCTTCTTCGCCGGAGTCTTCTTGGCGGGCGCCTTCTTGGTGGCGCTCTTCGTCGCCGTTCCGGCAACCGTCGCGCCGGCACTCGTGCTCGGGCCGATCGTCACGCCGGCGGGCGGCGTCTTCAATAACTGATACGAGCGTTCGTTCGTCCACGCGTAGTCGCGCAGCGCGTCGAACTGCTGGACGAACTGATCGCGCCACGTCTGATTATTGAAGATCATCGCGGTGTTCACTTGCATCCAGCCGCTCGCCGAAAAGTTCACCGACCCTTCCCAACAGAACGGCAGCGGCGTGTCGTCGCAGACGAAGCCCTTCGTGTGCGTGATGTACGAGGTGCCGGCGGGCGACGTGCCGATCGTCACCTCGACGCCGGCGTCGATGAGCCGCTGGACCTGCGGCATCTCGAACTTGCCTTTCGACTGGCTGTAGTCGAGATAGATGTGGATCGGATCGCCGCCCGCGGCGTTCGCGATGATCTCATCGATCATCGGTGCGAGCGTGAAGCTGTACGCGATGATCCACATCTCGTGCGGATCCTTGAGGTGCTCGAGGAACTTGGCGCGGGCGGCGTCACCGTCGCCCGGCAGCAGATAGCATTCGACGGTCGTCTGAATCGTGAACATCGCCGGGTGCGCTTCGCCTGACAAAGGGCCGCCTCCCGCGGCGGCTCTAGCGAATGCTGAAGCGCAGCGCTCCGACGCGTTCGCCCGTGACGCGGGCCGTCGTCCTGAGCGGTGCGCTCGGAATCTGGCCTTCGATCGTCTGGACGACGTGCTCGACGAGCCGGCCGAGCATGCGATCGAAGGACTCCGTGCGCACGACGAGCCCGCCCTCGTCATCGAGCGTCTCGACGTCGAACTCGGCGTCCGTGAGATCGGCGCGGACGCGCAGATCGCCGATGAACGCGAGCCCGTCGAAGACGTCGGGGCTCGCCGCGACCGTGAAGCGCGCGCGCTCGTCGAGTGCGATGCGGAGCCGCGAACCGTCGAGGAATTGCAGGTTCAGCGCGGTCTCGCCCTGATGCTTGCTGCCGTCCGCAACCATCTCGGCGATCCGAAGTCCCGTCATGGGATCGAGGTTGGCGAGAAAATCGGCGAGCCGTACGCGGAGATACGCGCGCAGCCGCGAGAGCTGTTCGATGCGTTCGGCGCGTACTTTGACGAGCCGTTCGCGCGCGCTGAAGAGACGCGCGTAACTACGAATGAGATCGGCCACAATCTTTCCCGTGTTCGCAGAGCCCGCCGAGCGCCGCCTGCCCGGAGGCTCGCCCGTCCCGCGAACGTGCGCCCGCTCACAACCCGGATTTTTCCCCGCAATTCCTTCGACGTTGCAGATCAGCTCGCGCCCGCCCGCTAACTCGACCGAGGGTCGATGAGGTGCTGAGAGCGCTCAGCTGACGATGTGCTCTTGCGATACCGGCGAGGGAGCGCGCCGAGACGGCCGCGCTTCGCGAGCGCAGCATGGTGGCGCGCGACATAGCTGATCGTGAGCGGAAGCCGAAACTCGATGACGCCGCGCGACGGCGTGACGATGATATCTTTCTTGAGCAACTGCATGCGGATCGAGCTCAAACTCGACGACGGGCGATCGAGCGCGTGCGCGATCTCCTCGGTGCGGTGTGCGCCCGGACCTAGCTCGTGGAGTGCGAGGACGTAGATCATCTCGCGCGGCGAGACCTGCGCGAACTGTTCGTCGAAGAGTTCTGATCAAGCATTCGCGTTACGCCCGGCATGACGGTCTCGACATCGCGGCCGGTAATGGCCGAAGTTCGGCGTGCCAGCCATGCCGCCGATGCGAGCTCCTGCACGAAGTACGGATAGCCGTCGCTTGCGCGGTAAACGGCGTCGAGCGCATCGCGTGTCGTTCTTCGGCGTAGTCATCGTCCAACTGTATCAAAAGTGTGACAGTTCTGCCAATTGTGACAAGTGTGACAATTCACTCGCCGGCCAGCGAAAGGGTCGGCCGGATCTCGTTGGATTCCGGTGGCTCTGCAGAACGTTGCTCCTTCGCCGGTGCGAATTGCCCTACAGACATGGCTCGTTACAGCACGGTGGGTCAGGCCGATGTTGACGCCGCTACGCGACTTGCGGCAAAGAACGACGTAAATTTGCTCTCTCCTGAAGAGACCGAAGCGCTTGCCCGACTATCGGGATTTGGCGCCAACCTGAACAAGATCGAGGCGACGTAAAGCCTGGGAATCGCACTCTGTTCGTGGTGCAGAGGTGCGATCAGGTGAACGTCGCCGAATTCGTGCCAGCGATACCGTTCGCGCAGAGCGATGCGGTAGGCGCTTTCGAGCGAAGATGGCGCGATGAACCCGTGAGCATGGCGAAGATGGCTCGCGTGCGGCTCGTGCAAACCGGAAACGCGATGCGATCGCCGACATTGAACTCGAGAGCACCGTAGCGTTTTCGTGTTCGTCGCGAAGTCGACGGCGCTTCGCAGCGGGCAACCTCCCTTCCGCAAAGGCCCGACGACGATCCGCGGCGTATCGATTGGGCCGCGACCGCACGTGCGGGCGACGTGCAGACGCGCGTCACGTGGCGGCCGTCCGAACGATCGGCAGGCCGCCCGCGTCGTAGTCGGCCCCCGTCAACCAGCGGACGAAGAGCCGATAGCTGTCATACCCCGCCTTGACGTGGTTGGCTTTGAGGTAATGGTCGTAGGTATCGTGGGCCGCCGCCTGAACCTGCGGCTTCACGAGGGCGAGGTAGCGCGCGCGAACCGCCGTGATGTCGTCGTAGGGCTGCCGGGTGAACGTATGCGTCGGATGCAGGTCGCTCGGCAGGTTGAACCAGATCAGCAGCCAGCCCGAATAGCGCAACAACGGATCGTGCGAGGTCGTGCAGGCGATGACGGCGATGTAGTTCGCCTCCGTCTCATCGGAGAAGCCGGCGAGGTGGCTCCACTCGTGCGCGTAGAGTGCCGGCCGCTCGAACGGAAAGACCGAGGAGGCGAGATTGACTTCGTGCGTCCAGGGATCCGTGAAGCCCGTCGTGCCGCTCGCCGTCATGAAGCGATCGAAGAGCGTCGGCTTCGGACGGTACGGCGCAAAGGACGCGGCGTCGCCGAGCCGGTGAATCGTCGCAAGCCACGGCGGACGCAGGCGCGCCGCCATCGCGAGGTCGTCGATCGGCAGCTCCGCGTGCGCCGCCGCCGACTCGCGATTCATCATGTCGACGACGTGGTCCGCGAAGGCGGTGACGCTGTCTTCGTTGGTCCGTTCGTTGTGGACCGGCACCTTGTCGGCGAGCGAGACGCGTGAGTAGCCGTAGCCCCACGAAACGAGGAACCACGCGCCGATGATCGCCGCGACCGCCGCCGTGCGCGCGACGATGCGGACGACCGTGCCGGTGAGGCCCCAGCCCGTGACGCCGCGCGCCCGCAGCGCTCCGAAGGCCCGGGCGTAGAACGTCAGCAGCGCGATCGCGAGGAGCACGGCGAAGACGTCACCGAGCGCGAACGGCAGCGGCCCCGTCACGGCCCGCACGGCCGAGTCGATGCCGGGATAGATCCCGTTCGAATAGTCGCGTTCGACGACCGGCGCGGCCGGCGTCAGTTTGACGAAGAGCGCGGCGACGGCGAGCGCCATCCCATCGAACGTGAAGCGTCCCGCGAACGCGACGAAGCGCGCGCGCGGAAGAGCCGACGGCGTCGTCAAAACGGACCGCTATGAAACGCGCGGCCGTCCTCGTTCCGATCGTCGACGCCCGAGAACCGCGACTGCTCTTCGTGCGGCGCGCGGCGCACCTGCGACGGAATCCGGGCCAGATCGCCTTTCCGGGCGGCCTCGTCGACCCCGGCGACGCGGACGCCTCGGCGGCCGCGCTGCGCGAATTCGAGGAAGAGCTCGGCCTGCCCCGGGCCTGCGCGCGCATCGTCGCGCGGCTCGAAGACGTCCTGACGCCGGCCGTCCGCGCGCTGCCCGGCATCGAGGATCTCCGCGTCACGCCGTTCGTCGGCATCCTGACGGAGCCGGCCGCGCTGCGGATCGATCCGGCGGAGACCGAACGCGTCCACGACGTCCCGCTCGCGGCGATCTACGCGGCCGGCGCCGTCCACGAAGGCATCGAGCGCGTCGCCGGCTACGAGATCCGGTCGTGGCTCTTCGATCACGACGGCATGCACGTCTGGGGCGCGACGGGACGCATGCTCCACGATCTCCTGGTTCGGTTTCCCGCCATCGGTTCGCTGCCGCTCGAGGCCGCGGCCTCGCGCTGAGCCGTCACCTCAGGAGCGGCGTGGCTCGCCCGCGCGATAACGGTAGACGATCCGGCCCTTCGTGAGATCGTATGGCGAGATCTCGAGGTCGACGCGATCGCCCGGCAAGATCTTGATGCGGTGACGACGCAGCCGCCCGGCGATGTGGGCGAGGATCGTCTGACCGTTCTCGAGTTCGACGGCGAACGTCGTGCTCGGGAAGACCTGCTTGATCGTCCCGAACAACTCGAGGGGCGCTTCTTTGCCCGGTTCCGCTTTGCGCGGCGAGGGGGCGGCGTAGGCGCGACGTGCTATGACGTCACCGAAGTCTTCGACATGACGCCATTGTAGCCGATCCGGGCCTCGCTCGCCAAGTTCGGGGCCGGCTCCTCGCGGACGGAGGGCGCGGCCGCCAGGCGTATCGCGCGCCGCACGCCTTCGACGACGCTGCCGAAGAGCGCGTGCGTCACCGCTTCGTTGACCTGCTCCGAGACCGGCAGTTCCGGCAGGCGCGGCGTCAGATCGAGTCGCGGCAAGGCGTATTCGTGAGCGCCGGCCCAGACGGCGAGGCCGTAGCCCGTCCCGAAGCCCGTGGTGATGACCGGCGCGAATTCGGCGAGCGCGCCATAGCCCGCGCTCGCGAGCACGCTGAAGGCGTAATGGATCGTCAGAGTGACGCTCTGCTTCTCGTCCTCCGTCAGATGCTCGCCCGATCGCGCGACGGCGAGCCGGTCCATCATGACGGCGGGCGGCGCCTCCCGGCCCTCGGGCCGGGGCGGCGCGAACCGCTCGCAGAGCATCTTCACGATTCCGCCGGCGAGCCCGCCGGCGGCTCCGGCGAACGCGCCGCCGAGCAGGTCGGGCCGGCGAACGGGTCTCTCCATACGGGAGCGGGCGTACCCAGATCAGGAACGCCTGAGCGATGCGAAGGCTCCGCGCGCTCATTCCGCTCGTCGCGCTCTTGGCGGGTCTCACCGGCTGCATGCGCGGCGCGCTCTGGCCGCCCGTCGCACCGCCGGGCACGATCCGCGTGCTGATGCTCGCCGATCTGCACTTCGACCCGTTCGCGAATGCGATGCTCGTACCGGCGCTGCTCGCGGCGCCGCCGAGCCGCTGGGAGGCGATCTTCGCGACGGACCCGCGTCAAAAACCCGCCGGCTACCGCGTCGATACGAACTGGGCGCTGCTGCGCTCCGCCGTCCGGGCCATGCGCGAGGCCGCGCCCGAGCCGCGCGTCGTGACGATCGCCGGGGATGCGCTCGCGCACGCCTTCCACGAACGCTTCGTGCACGCGACCGGCCGCCGCGACGCCGCCTCGTACGACCGCTTCGTCGATGCGACGATCGCCTATCTCGCCCTCGTCTTCGACCGCGCCTTCCCGCGCGCGCAGTTCGTCATCACGATCGGGAACAACGACGGATACTGCGGCGATTACGAATCGACGCCGAATAGCCCCTTCTTGCACCATATGGCGCGCGCGTGGGCGCCGCTCGTCGACCGGGGCGGCGCGGCACCGTCGTTCGCGCAGAGCTTCGGCGCGGGCGGCTGGTACGAGACGCAGCTCTTCGGAACGACGCGCGCCCTCGTCGCCAATAGCGTCTTCTGGTCACACGACTACGCGAACGCCTGCGGCGATCCATTCGAGCCGATCGGTGCGGAGCAGATGCGTTTCCTGCGCGGCCGGCTGCACGCGGCGCCGGCCGGCACGCACTGGTGGATGCTGACCCATATCCCGCCCGGCATCGATACGTTCGCCTCGCTCCGCGGCCTCGGGCTGCGCGAGATGTACCGGCCGGAGGCGACGCGCGACTTCGCGTCGCTCCACGCAAGGGGCGACCGGCCGCTCGACCTCGTCATCACGGGACACACGCACATGAACGATTTTCGTCTTGCGTCCTCGGGCGCCGGGATCGCGCCCGTCATGCTCGTGCCCTCGATCACGCGGTTCTCGGGCAACGATCCGGCCTTCTTCGTCGCGACGGTCCGGCCGGACGGTTCGATCGCGGACTACGCCGCCTACCACGACAGCTCGCGCTTCGCCGGACTGGGCACGCGCGCGTGGTCGTTCGAATACGGCTTCGCGGCTACGTTCGGTGAAGGCGGCGTGAGCGTCACGGCGCTCCGGCATCTGCAGGCCCGGCTCGCGACGGACGAAGTGCTGCGCGACCGTTTCTATGGGGAGTGGTATGCCTCGGGTAGCCTGCTCGGCATCGTCGCGCGTTCGACGTGGCACCGGATCTGGTGCGCGCAGACCGAACTCGAGCCCCACGCGTACCTCCGCTGCCGTGGCAAAGGATAACCAGCCGGCCGCCTTGGGCGCCTCCGGCCGGCCTAGCTGCCGACGGCGCCGAGCCGTCCGTACGAGGCGCCGCCGCGACGTTCGAACCGCTCGGCGGCGATGCCGAGTGCGAGCGCGCCCTCCGCCGCCGCGACGGCGAAGGCGCACGCGATGCCGCCGAGCGTGCCGAAGAACGTGAAGCCGAACGAGGCTACGACGGGCACGGGGACGAGCAAGATGACGCCGAGCACGAGCCGGACGTAGACGATCGGTCCGCGTTGATCGAGGTCCGCCGGGAAGTACGCGAAGAGCGCCGTGCCCATCGCTTGCAGCGTCCAGGCGAACACGACGGCGAGCGGCAGCGACGTCAGAGCGAGGACGACGTTGCCGTCGAAGATCGCGGCGCTCAGCGGGGCGACGCCGAACGCGAGCCCCGTGCGGGCCGCGCGCCCGAACGTGATCGCGGCGATCCGCCGCACGACGGAGCCGTGCGAGAGCCAGAACAGCGGCTTCGAGAGGTCGTTTGCAAGATCTTGTCCTGCCGTGACGGGTGCGACGCCGACGAGGAACATGAGACACGTCAGCGCGAGGATGCCGAGCGCCTGCGCGCTGCCGGCGAGCGCCGTCAGCGTGCCGACGACGGTCCAGAACGAAAGCGTCGCGAGCCATAGCCTGAATTTGCCACGGGCGCGCCGAAACGCGATCCAGTCCTTCCAGACGTACGCGAACGGCCCGTCCGGCATGCTCCACCGGGAGCGGCGATCGGCGTACGCGCGTGCGGAGGCGGAGTGGCGGCGCGCCGAACGCTCGACGACGCTCTGCGTCGTCGCGAGGTAGAAGTCGGGCATCGCGTCGCGGCCGAGGACGACGATCGAGGCGCAGAGGACGACGACGATCGCAGCGACGAGCCCGGCCGCCGCGAGATCGCCCGAGACGAGCGCCCGGACGAAGGGGCCGGGATCGACGTGCGCGGCCGCGAGCCATTTCCGGGCCGCGACGCCGCCGAGCAGCACGGCCGCGCTCGCGCCCGTCGCGAGGGCCGCGACGCCCCACATGATGCCGCGGAGAGGATCTGCGAGCGGGGTGCGGCGGAGCAAGAACGCCGGCAACTGAATGCAGGTCGGAATCGCAAACGAGAGCAGGGCGAGGAAGAGCCCGCGGACGGCGATCGCGGCGCTCGTGTGCGAGGGCGTCATGAAGACGAAGACGTAGAGCGCCCCCGTCAGAATGCGAAGCGACGAGGCGAGCTTCCGGGCCTGGAGCCAGATCGCGACGAGCAGCGGCGGCATTCCGACGTTCGAGAAAAGCACGGCTTCGGCCGAGGCGCGGAAGACGGCGGTCCGGCCTCCGAGCGCGAGGGCCGCGGCGATCGACGCGAGCGCGACGAAGAGGAAGCCGATCGCGCTCGAAGCGATCGCGCCCGAGACGCCGCCGGCCGGAGCGTGGCGCGCCCCCGCGATGCCGCCGCCACGATCGATGCGGAAGGCGGAGATCGCGAAGAACGCGAGCAGGGTCGGCAGCCAGATCGCGAGGCGCTGCGGTTCGCGCCGGATCGCGCGGAGGTGATTTTTTGCGTAGTGCAGCTCGAGAAAGGCGAGGGCGCGGAGATGCGCCTTCACGCGGTGATTTCGAGGAAGATGTCCTCGAGCGAGCGCAGATCGCCCGCGCCCTCACGCAGGTCACCGATCGCGGCGTTCGCGACCGCGCGGCCGTCCTTCATGATGACGAGCCGGTCGCAGAGGCTCTCGACCGCTTCGATCTGATGCGTGCTGATGATGACGGAGGCGCCGCCGGCGACGAGCGACCGGATCAGCGCGCGCAGCTCGCGTTGACCGCGCGGATCGAGCCCGATCATCGGTTCGTCGAAGAGGAGGATCGGTGTGTCGGCGAGGACGGTTGCGGCGATCAGCGTCTTCTGGCGCATGCCTTTCGAGAGCTCTTGGCCGAGGGTGTCGCGCGCGCTCGTGAGCCCGAACCGCTCGAGCAGCGCGCTCGCCCGTTCTTGCCATCCGGCGCCGAGCCGCGTACTGCGCGCGACGAAGGCGAGGTGCTCCCAGACGCTGAGCATCGGGTAGACGTCGGGGGTCTCGGGAATCAGGGCGATCGTCGCGCCCCGGCCGCGTACGACCGGCGCGCCGTCGACCGCGATCGAGCCGCCGTCCGGACGCAGCAGACCCGCAAGACAGAGAAAGGTCGTCGTCTTGCCGGCGCCGTTCGGACCGAGGAGGCCGAGTGCTTCCCCCCGGTCGAGATCGAACGAGAGATGGTCGATGGCAAGCGACCGGTCGAACCGCTTGACGAGATCGACGACGCGCAGTCGCGGAATCATGAACAACTGGTGTACGACACGGAGGCGAGCGGCTCCGCGTCCCTTTCGGCTCGGGGGTTTCGTCGTGATGGTAGCGGCGATGGCTCTCGCACTCACGACCTTGGACGCCCTCGGCGACGCAATCGCACGCGCGCGCAGCGTCACGGCCTCCGCCTACCGGCTGCCGCCCGCGATGGAGGCGTCCCTCGCAGCCGCCGCAGTGCGCGGCGCCGCCGTGGACGTCGTGCTCGCGAGCCGTGCGGCGGGAACGTACGACGAGCGGCTCGGCTGCGAGAACGCCGCAGCGGCGGAGCGCTTACGTGCGGCGGGCGCGCGCGTGCGGCTCGCGCCGGGCGTCCATCTCAAAGCCGCGGTCGTCGACGACGCGGGCTTCCTCGACGACCGGAACTTCGCCGCGCGAGGCGCGTCGATCGTCGTGCGCGACGACGACGCGGCCGATGTCGCGCGCTTGCGTGAGGCGATCGCCGCGCCCGCGGGTGCGGCGCCGGCTGCGCCGCCCGGGGCTGCTCTCGCGCTGACGAAGACGGCGGCGCTCGCCGGCGAGACGGCGGCGATTCGCGACGCCGCACGGGGGCCGGTCGCCGTCGCGACGGAGAGCTTCGACTTCGGCGAGATCGAAGCGGCGCTCCGCCGCCGGCTGGAAGGCGGCGACGCCGTGCGGCTGCTCGTCGACGGGCGCGAAGCCGCCGGCCGTCGCGAGGCCTTGGCCCTCCGGGCGATGCGGCGACTCGGTGCGGAGGTTCGCGTCGCGCGCTCGGTCGACAAGGTCGCCCTCACGGGCGACGCGGCCTGGTGTGGATCTGCCAACGCGACGTACGCCGGTCCGGACGTCACCCCGCAGAGCGACTGGGGTGTGGTCGTACGGGACGTTGCTATCCGGGAGGCGCTGCGCGACCGGTTCGACGCGGCGTGGGCGGCGGCGACGCCGCAGCCCGCGAGCGGCTAGCCGACGAGCCCGGCGCCGAGACGCGCGAGAATCGGCGCCATGCGCGCGCGGATCTCCGCGTCCTCCGCGCTTGCGTTACCGAGCTCGACGCGCTTGCAGATGCCCTGCGCGATCGAGGCCAGGCGAAAGAACGAGAGTGCGACCCAGAAGTCCATCGCGGGCGGCTCGGGAAGCCCGGCGGCGAGCGCGTAGCGTTCGTAGATGGCCCGGGCGCTCGGGATGCCCTCGATCGTCGCGACGCCGTGGGCGCCGTAGGTCTGCGCGAGCTCATCCGGAATATAGTGATTCAGCGTCAGGTACGCGAGATCGGCGAGCGGATGGCCGAGCGTCGCGAGCTCCCAGTCGAGGATCGCGCGCACCCGCGGGGCCGCAGGATCGAAGATGAGATTTTCGATCCGGAAGTCGCCGTGCGCGATCGCGACTTCGTCCGCAGCGGGCAGATGCGCGCGCAGCCAGGTGAAGAGCGTCTCCATCTCGGGGATCGGCACCATGATCGCAGCTTCGTATTGCCGCCACCAGCGCGCGATCTGACGCTCGGCGTACCCGCCCGGACGACCGAAATCGCCGAGACCGACCGCGGCGTAGTCGACGCCGTGCAGCTTCGCCAGCGTGTCGGTCGCGGCGTCGTAGATTGCGGTCCGGTCGGCCGGCGCGAGCTCGGGCAGCGCCGCGTCGCGAAAGACGCGGCCGTCGATGAAGTCCATCACGAAGAAGCCGGCGCCGATCAGCGAGGCGTCCTCGCAGAGCAGCAGTACCTCGGGGACCGGGACGCCGGTCCCCGCGAGCGCGCTCATCGCGCGGTACTCGCGTTCGACCTGATGCGCCGATGGCAAGAGTGTGCCTGGCGGTTTCTTGCGAAGCACGAGGCGCCGTGAATCCGTTTCGAGAAAGTAGGTCGGGTTCGACTGGCCACCGACGAACTGCCGCACGCGCGGGTTCGTGCCCAAGTTCGAGACGCGTGCGGCGAGATAGGCGAAGAGCTTCGTTTCGTCGATGCGGTGCGCTTCGCGCACCGCGGTCGCCTGATCGGCCGTGGCGGAGGTCATCCCGCCTTCATCTCGCGCGGGCGCCGCACGCTCCTGCGCGAGAGGAGCCGGGCCTACGGTGCGTTCGCGGGCGGTAGCGGCTGCGGCGGCTCGGCGGCGGTCGTGAAGGGGCTCGACTGAGGCATCGACGGGACCGGCTCGCGTCTGCGAACGAAGAACGACTTCGCTCGCTTGAAGAAGCCGGCGACGAGCACGATCAGCACGATTGCGAACTTTTTGATCAAGAGCAGGATCGCGCCGAAGCCGACCGTCTTTGCGATCGTCACACCCGCGGCCGTGCCGACGAGGGCTGCGATGCCGAAGCCCGCGAGTTTGTCGCCGGAGGTGTGGTCCGCAAAGCGCGCGCCCTTCGGGTAGGCGTAGGCGCCCGTGAGCGTCGCGAGTTGCGCGTCGTTGCGCGCGGCCTCCGACGGATCCGTAACGAGGGTGAAGCGCTCGTAGCCGTTGCGGCCGAGACGCAGGGCGACGGCGTTGATGTTCTTGATGCCGCGATCGTCGTGGGCGGCGGTCGAGAAGCGCGCCGTCTCGGTCGCCGCATCGAAGCTGGGCTTCGCGATCCAGCCGTCGACGTGGAGCGGCGAGATCCCGTGCTGCACGCGTTCCGCGTTCGCGTCCTCGGTCGACTTCTTGATATCGGCGATCATGGCATCCGGGTCGATCTTCGAGAAATCGTCGGCCGTGACGTAGCCGCTCTTGTCATACGACAGGTAGAGCGTATCGCCGTTGCGATAGTCGAGATAGCCCTCCGTATTCGAGGTGGCGTCGCCGTTGATCGCCTGGTCCGCGCGCTGCGCCGAGCCACCGACGACGATCCGCGTCCCGGGCGGTGGCGCGTACGACGCGCCCGAGTCGGGCAGGCGGACCGCTTTCGTGCTCCACGGCAACGAGGTGAGGACGTCGTGGATCGACTCCGCGGCGCTCGCGCGCGCGGGAACGGCGAACGGCGCGACGCTCAGGACGAGAGACGAACGAACCAGCGCATGAGTGTGGCTCCTTCCGGCGACGCGCCTGCGTTTCCGCATGCCGAACGCGACCGCCTGGCCATGCGCCACGCGGCCGCGTTCGTCGTCCGTCGCTCGCGAGATCGATTCAGCCGAAGTGGGCGAGCGCCGCCTCGGCGACGGTGCGGCCCGACTCTTGCACGAAGTGGCCCGCCTCCGCGAGTTCGAGCGGCGGCGGACTGTTGCGGATCGACGCTGCGAGCGCCCGCATCGCGGGCGGACCGAGCACGGGATCCTGCATGCCGATCGCGAGGAACGACGCACCGGCCCAGCGGCTCTGCCAGAACGTCCGCGCCTCGCGCGAGAGCGCCGCGCCGGGTGACTCCGGGGCGTCGGGAACGAGCTGCGGGAAGGCGCGGACGCCCGCTTTGAACGAGACGTCGGGAAACGGCGCGGCGTACGCTGCGGCTTCGTCGTCCGTGAGTCCGCGCACCGAGCGTTTCATCAGGGCCGCGACGTCGAGATCGGGATTCGCGGCACAGTAGGCGCGCCACGCGAGAAAGCCCGGGCCGAGCGGAACGTCGCCCGTGCCGAGGGCCGTGTTCATCGCGATCAACCGCGTGTAGCGTTCGGGTTCGTCGAGCGGTAAGGTCAGGCCGAGCAGACCGCCCCAGTCCTGCACGACGAGCGTGACGTCGCGCAGATCGAGCGCGCGAACGAGCGCGAGGACCACCGCGCGATGGGACAAGAACGTGTAGGACGACGCGTCCGCGGGTTTGTCGGACCGTCCGAAGCCGAGCAGATCCGGTGCGACGACGCGGCCGCCGGCAGCCGTGAACACCGGGATCATCTTGCGGTAGAGGTACGACCACGTCGGCTGACCGTGCAGGCACAGGTAGACGCGTCCGTCGCGCGGGCCTTCATCGAGATAGGCGATGCGCGCGCCGATCTCCGTCAGGTCGTCGCGGTACTGCGGCTCGAACGCAAAATCGGGCAATCTCGCGAAAGCGTCGTCCGGGGTGCGGAGGTTCGTCGTTGCCATACGGCGGCGTTTCGCGTGGAAGCGCCCGTGCCTGCGGGCGAGCCGTGAGGCCCGCGCGAAGCGCCGCGAGATGGACGACGTCGATGCGTACTACCGCCGGCTCGCGAGCGGCGGTTACGCCGCGACTCGCGCGACCGAGAGCCCGTGGTCGCACGAACAGCAGCACGGCGGCCCGCCCCTGGCGCTTGCGGCGTACGCGATGCTCCGCGCCCATCCGAGCGACGACCGGCGGCCGGCGAGCATCGCGCTCGACTTTCTCGGAGCGATCCCGCGCCGGGAGGTCACGCTTTCGACCGCCGTGCGACGTCCGGGCACGCGGATCGATCTGCTCGAGGCGCGGCTCGAGGCCGAGGGCCGGGCCTTCGCGGAGGTGCGGATGTGGCGCGTGCGCCGTGACGCGTCGCTCGCCGTCCCGGCGGTCCCGGACGCAAGCGACGTCGCCTGCGCGTTGCCGCCGCAGCAGGCGCAGCGTTTCTTCGGCGAGACGGGCGCGTGGGGCTACGGCGAGGCGATCGAATGGCGCTTCCTGCGCGGCGGCATGGAGAGCCTCGGTGCCGCATCGGTGTGGACGCGCGTGCGCGGCGATCTCGTCGCGGGCGAGCCGATCGATCCGCTCGCACGCGCGCTCGTCGTCGCAGACTCAGCGAACGGCGTGAGCGCGGTCTTGCCGATGCGCGAGTGGCTCTTCGTCCCGACCGGCATCGTCGTGACGCTCCGCCGCGATCCGATCGGCGAGTGGATCCGGCTCGACGCCGAGACGATCGTCGGCCCGGACGGTCGCGCGATCTGCCGCGCCGAACTGCACGACCGCACCGGCCTGTTCGCGGCGGTCGATCAAGCGCTCTTCATCGCGCGCCGTACCTAGCGAGAGGAGTCATCTCGTGCTGCGGCGATAGCCGAGCGGCCCGTTGTCGACGAAAACCATCGAAGGATGTACATGGTGAACGGCCCACAAATTATCGAGCAGCTTTACCGAGGCTTCAACTCGCGCGACATCGACGCGGTCCTCGCGGCTCTCTCTGAAGACGTAGATTGGGCGAACGGTATGGATGGCGGCCACGTCCATGGGCGAGCGGCGGTCAGGGCGTATTGGACACAACAATGGGCGGCGATCGATCCTCGCGTCGATCCGGTGCAGATCACGGAGTCCGGAGATGGATCCACGGCGGTGGAGGTTCATCAAGTCGTCAAAGACCTCGAAGGTAAGCTGCTGCTCGACGAAACGGTCCGCCACGTCTTTCACATCGAGGACGGTTACGTAACGCGCTTCGATATCGAGAATGCGGGCGGGCTGTCGTCGATCTCTCACTAACGTCTCGACTGCGCGGCGCTCGAGAGTCGACGGGCACCCGTCAGGAGTGCGGCGCGAGGTGGAGGCCACACTCCGTCTTGGCAAATCCGGACCAGCGGCCGGCGCGGGCGTCCTCACCGGGCCGGATCGCGCGCGTGCAGTGCGTGCAGCCGACGCTCGGGAAACCGGCGTCGTTGAGCGGATTGTACGTGACGTCGTTCGTCAGGACGTACGACCAGACGTCGCCGTCGGTCCAATCGGCGAGCGGCGCGATCTTCTCAATGCCCGCGTGCACCTCGTCGGGTGCGGCGAAGACGACCTCCGCACGCGTCGCGGTCTGCGAGCGTCGCAGGCCCGTGATCCACGCGCCGTAGTTCGCGAGAAACGCCCGCTGCGGCTCGACTTTGCGGATCTCGCAGCAGGCGTCGGGATCGCGCGTCCAGAGCGCGTCGCCGTGCCGCGCGTTCTGCGCCTCGACGCTCAGCTCCGGACGCACGGCGATCGGATCGATGCCGTATCTCTCGCGCACGCGGTCGACGAGCGCATACGTCTCATCGAAGAGCAGGCCCGTATCGAGATAGTAGACCGGCAGACGATCCGCCCGGCGCGCGATCAGATCGAGCAAGATCATGCCAGTCGGTCCGCCGAACGAACAGGCGAGCGCGATGCGTCCTTCGTGACGCGCGACCGCGGCCTCGATCACGGCCGATGCGCTCGCCACCTTCGCCGTCTCGATCATACGAGCCGCGAACCCGCGAAGGCGAGGGTGCCGACGACGATCGGGCGCAGCCAGCCGTCGCCGACGAGCGGGACGAGCCGGCTGCCGATCCAGACGCCCGGCAGCGAGCCGACGAGGAGCGCTGCGGCCATGCCGAGGTTCGCGTCGCCGAAGCCGAGGTGCCCGACGGCTGCGAGCGGCACGAGGAAGGCCGCGAAGGCGATCTCGCTGCCGATGAGCCGCCGGAGCGCGACGGCCGGCACGACGAGCACGAGCAGCGGCAACGTCACGGAGCCGCTGCCGATCGACGTCAGCGCGACGAGAAAGCCGACGACGGCGCCGATCGCGACGACGGGGACGACCGGCAGCGCCGGCGATGCGTCCTCGCGGGCCTGGGATTCGCGGTTCCGCCGCACGATCCACGTCGCGACGGCGCCGACGCAGGCGAGCAGGATCGCGCAGCCGATCGCGTGCCGCAGCGCGACTTCGAGCGTGGCGTGGCCGATGCGGCTCCGCAGGATCGCGAACGCCGCGAGCCCTCCGAGCGCTCCCGGCACTCCGCCCGCGAGCAGCCATCGCACGATCCGCCAGTCGACCGTCTTGCGCCGGGCGTGGAGGCCGAGCGCGAACAGCTTCGTCGGCACGCTGTAGAGCAGATCCGTGCCGATCGCGATGCTCGGCTTGACGCCGAGGAACAGGATCAGCACGGGCGCGAGGATCGCGCTGCCGCCGACGCCGGTCAGTCCGACGATGGTGCCGACGATGAGGCCGGCGAGCGAAAATCTGAGGTCCACGACGGGTGAGGGTACTCCGCACCGCACGGCAACCTCTCGGGGCGGCCTGCGGTCGATGGGGGGCGATGGACCTCCTTGACGATCTCGAAGCGCGTTCGGTTGCGATTCTGCGTGAGGCGTTCTTCCGGATCTCGCCGCTCTGTATGCTGTGGTCGATGGGGAAAGACTCGACGGCGCTGCTGTGGCTAGCAAGAAAGGCGTTTTTCGGGAGCGTTCCCTTCCCGGTCGTGCTGCTCGATACGGCGATGGAATTGCCGGAGGTCTACGCCTTTCGCGACGAGATCGCGGTCGCGTGGGACCTGCAACTGCAGAACGAAGACTGCCCGCCCGAATCCTCGATCGATCCATCGCTGCCGCCGGCGACCCGGGCCGCCGCCCGCAAGACCGCGGGTCTGCGGGCGCTGCTCGACCGCGGCCGCTACCGCGGCGTGATCGCCGGCATCCGTCGCGACGAACAAGCCACGCGCGCGAAGGAACGCGTCTTTTCGCCGCGCGCCGCCGACGGTTCGTGGGACGTCGTGCGCCAGCCGCCGGAGCTCTGGGACGTCTACCACACGGATATTCCGGACGGTGCGCACGTGCGCGTCCATCCGCTGCTGCACTGGACCGAGATCGACATCTGGCGTTACACACAGCGCGAAGGCATCCCGATCGTGCCGCTCTATCTCGCCCGCGACGGCATGCGCTACCGGTCCCTCGGCGAGAAAAACATCACGGTCCCGATCGCATCGAACGCAGCGTCGATCGAGGAGATCATCGCGGAGCTCGAGACGACGCACGCACCCGAGCGCGCGGGCCGCACGATGGACAACGAGACGGAGGACGCCTTCGAACGTCTGCGGACGGGAGGCTACATGTGAACCAGCTCCGCGTCGTCACGGTCGGTAATGTCGACCATGGCAAATCCACGCTCATCGGCCGCCTGCTGCACGATACGGGCAATCTGCCGGATGGCAAATTCGCGGAGCTCGAGGCGTCGAGCGCGCGGCGGGGCGTGCCGTTCGAATGGTCCTTCGTCCTGGACGCGCTGCAGAGCGAACGCGATCAGGCGATCACGATCGACACGACGCGCATCTGGATGAAGCTGCCGGGGCGCGAGGTCGTCCTCATCGACGCGCCGGGTCACGAAGAGTTCGTCCGCAACATGGTGACGGGCGCCTCCGATGCCGACGCCGCGTTGCTCGTCGTCGACGCGCACGAGGGCGTCGGCGATCAGACGCGCCGCCACGCGCTGCTGCTCGAGCTGATCGGCGTCCGCAGGGTCGCCGTCGCGATCAACAAGATGGACCGCGTCGCGTACGACCGCGCGCGCTACGACGCGATCCGCGTCGAATTGCAGGGAGTGCTGCAACATCTCGGCATCGTGCCGGTCGCGATCGTACCGATCGTCGCGCGCGACGGAGACAATCTCGCGACGCACGCGAGTTCGATGCCGTGGTACGACGGCCCGACGATCGCCGAGGCCCTGCAGCGGTTCGCTCCGATCGAGCGCGAGGCGAAGCTCGAGTTCCGCATGGCCGTCCAGGGCGTCGTCCGGCGCGATCTCGAGCGAATCGTCGTCGGACGCGTCGAGGCGGGCCGGCTCGCGACGGGCGACGAGGTCGTCTTCTCGCCCGGCGCGCGCCGCGCGCACGTGAAGGCCTTCGCCGTCTGGCCTGAAACTGCCAAGAGTTCGGCCGCGACGGGTGAGTCCGTCGGTTTTACGGTTGATGAGAATCTGTTTCTCGAACGCGGCGACGTCGCGAGCGACCCGGCCTCGATCCCGGCGGCCGCGACGCGCTTTCGCGTGCGCATGCTCTGGCTCGGACGGCGCGAGCTGCGCGCGCGCGATCGGCTGCGGATGCGCGTCGGTACGCGCGTCGCGACGGTCGACGTCGAGCGCTTCGAGCGCGTCGTCGACATGGCGACGCTCGATCCCGGCGAAGCGACGGTCGCGCGCGCGAACGACGTCGCCGAAGTCGTTTTGCGCAGTCAGGAGCCGCTCGCGCTCGATGCGGTCTCGCGTCACCAGGGTCTCGGCCGCTTCATCTTGCTCGACGGTCTCGACGTGGTCGCGGGCGGAACCGTACTCGAAGTGCTGTACGCGACGAACGTCGTGCCGGCGGGACATCTGCTCGGCGCCGAGGCGCGAGCTTGGCGCAACGGTCACAAAGGGCTCGTCGTGTGGCTCACGGGGCCGCCCGCCGCCGGCAAGTCGACGCTCGCGATGCGCCTCGAACGGGCCCTCTTCGAGCGGGGCGTGCAGACGTACGTCCTCGATGGCGACAACGTGCGCGGCGGTCTGAACCGCGATCTCGGCTTCACGGACGACGACCGGTACGAGAACGTCCGGCGTGTCGGTGAAGTCGCCGCGCTCTTCGCGGATGCGGGCTTCGTTGCGATCGCCGCGCTCGTCTCGCCGCAGCGCGACGCGCGCGCGCTCGCCCGCGCGGCGGCGAGCGCGGTGCGCGGCGGTGGCTTCGCCGAGATTCACGTGACGGCACCCGAGGACGTGCGCGAGGCGCGCGACCCCAAGGGTCATTACGCGCAGGCGCGCGCGGGCGCGATCGCCGGCTTCACGGGCGTCAGCGGCCGGTACGAGGCGCCCGCCTCCGCCGATCTCACGCTCGACACGAGCCGGCTCGGCATCGAAGAGGCGCTCGCGACGCTGCTGCGCTTCGTACGGGCCCGCATCGAACTCGAGCGCGATCCGCTCGAGGCGATCTGAGGCGTCGGCTTCGTGGGCTCTCGTAGTAGGAAGAATGCGGCCGTCTCGCCCTCGACTACCGAAAGAAAATTTGCCATGTGGATTCACAGTCGAACATCTCACCCTCCGTGTACGAATTCTGGATCGTTTAGCAATGCGCGCCATAATTCGTCGGCAGATTGAGAACGATCTTCACGTTGCATTCGCAGAACGCATTGCTCGAAGCGCCGACCCGACCCGTCTTGGATTGAAGCGGATCATGCTCGAGTTTGATTCGCAGAAGTCGAGACTCGCACCGCCCTCGTCTCGATTCTGCTCGAGGCGCTCAGCCTTTCGGAATTTGGGCTCATTCGCATTGCTCACTGGACGGTCCACTGCGCCAGGACGACCCCTTTCGCTCGCGAACATAGCGCAGCCGAGTTCACCCGGATGGGAGACGAACCATGGCAGATGTAGCGCTTCCGAATGGGACGAGCTGGGCTGAAGCCGGCGAGAAGTTCATCGTCGAGTCCGGTCGAGCGATGCGGGTCGTTGCGGCTGCAGCTGCAGCCCCGGAAGCTCCCATTGTGCTCCGGGGCAGCCGCCGTGATGGTCGCCTCAAAACCAACGGTCCCGGTCACGCGGGAGTACGCTGAGGGAGTTCTCGCTCGAGAACATTTGGCGGCCCCGCATATGACTCCAAACATCACGTTCGAAATGAATCCCCTTACGACGCCCGTCATACCGGAAGTTGGCCCCATCGGGCAGCTTGGACTTCCGGACATGACCTCGCTTGAAAGCCGTCAGAAGAAATACGACAACGTCGATAGCAACGCTATCCCGAAGCGAAGGCCGTCCTGAACCGGCTGAACCAGTGTAATATATTGGGCGTGGAGGATTGCCGATGAACCGCCTTTTCGCGAAGCTACACAAGGACCTGACAACCGCTCCCGTGCGATTGATTCGCATGTCCATCCTAGGACTCTCTTCGCTTGTCCTAGCAAACCGGCCAAAGATCCGAGTGTCATAAGAACAAACCTAGAACAAAAATGAAGTATCTCATTTAGCTACGTACCTACTGATTGCCTTGCTAACGTCGACCTGGGTGGAACCACCCTTGGGGACAATGATCATCTCGGTACACGATGACGACTCTGCTCCATTAGGGAATGAAGAATTGCAGTTAACAGGTACCTCGTAGACGGTGGTACCTGACGGAACTGCGTTTGGGTGTAGCCTATTTAACGCCTGTATGCGATTCGCAAGATCGCCTTGCATCGAAGCCAATTCAGCTTGACGAGTGACCGCGTCAGGAGCGCCATATGTCATCGGTGATGAGGGCGCGTTCGTGGTGCCCGCTCCTGATTGCCCGGCGCACCCCGCGAGTGCAGCACTTGACAATAGCGCGCCCGTGATGAACCTAAAACGAGTTTGTGTTGTGCATGGAGACGAAGGTTTGATTTTCAAATTTCCTCCAGCAAACCTAGCTGCAAAATCGTAAGCTCTATCGGAACAAAAGTCAACTTCCTCAGAACAGTCAATACGAAAAAGTTTGAAGGGGTGCGGCGGTTCGACCAGATTGCCGACACATCGGAAGGTACAACACTAAGATGTTGCCGGAATGGTGGTTCCAAAGCGAAAGACGAACTGACGGATGGCTACGGCGAGTTGCTCGGCCTCGTCAATCGGGATCAAGTGTCCGCTTCTGGCAATGATTTCCAACCGTGCACCCGTGATTCTCGGGAGAACTTCGCGCCGATGCTGTTCAACGGAGTC